>Ga0182746_1000669_pt1 | contig 41333 bp, 36 predicted proteins | sample eDN3rd30CBELigOP_FD_128881 | JGI IMG/M metagenome (GOLD analysis project Ga0182746, IMG submission 128881) | Enriched Organic Plus compost microbial communities from Emeryville, California, USA - eDNA 3rd pass 30_C BE-Lig OP (version 2) (version 2) ...
ATCAACTTCTGATCGCCACTCTTCTATCTCTCTCTCTTGAACCGCCCCGGTCACGCCCGGGGCGGTTTTTTTATGTGCTGCCCGCGCGCAAGTTATGCGCTCTGCACAGGCATGATTGCGAACACCGCCATCAAGGCTGCCCCGACTCACTCTGTGTGATAGCCACGGTTTGTGGCTGAAGGTTTTAGGGATGGGCGGATCGTGACCGGCACCCGCGACATCGGTGAGACGCGTGCCTCGTTCATGTCGTCACGGAAGATCGTCGCACTCCTCGCGATGGCGTTGGTCATGGGCGTCAGCGGTTGCGCCTATAACGGTGACGGGCCCGTCGAGGTGCATTATCAGAAGTACAAAGCGCGCATGCCCGAGGGCGACCGCGTGTTCGTGTGCAGTTCCTATGGCTGCCGCACGCAGACGCCATTCCGCTTTTCGCCCACCGATATCGACGATGTGCGCAAGATCATGGCGAAGGGCAGCGGCTCGCCCACGGCCGAGCGTGAAGCGACGAAGAAGGCGCTGGCGCTGATGGGCAGCCGCGCGGACAAGGCCGTGGGCACCGATGGCGATCGTCCAGGCGACGACATGATGGGGAACGGCGATCCGGGGCAGATGGATTGCGTCGACGTCGCGACGAACCTCACGAGCTACATGATGATCATGGAGCGCCACAAACTGTTCCAGCATCACGCGGTCGGGTCGATGTACGTGAAGGAAGATATCCGGCGCGGCTGGGACGGCTGGACGCACTATGCCGGCACCCTCGTCGAGAACACCAGCAAGCAGAAATTTGCGGTCGATGGCTGGCTGCTGGCGAGCGGCAAGCCGCCGGAGATCGTCGAGGTGGAACGCTGGTACATCGACGACAACGACCTGCTGTTTGGCACCGGTAACTCGGTTGCCGCACTCAAGCCAACGGCGCAAAAGGCGGTCGTCGACGGTAAGCAGCCGCTGCCGAAGGTCGAGAAAGCGGCGCAAAAAGCTCAAGTGCAAAGAACGGCAGGCAAGTAGCGGCGGCGGGCAAGTGCACCGCCATAGGTGCACAGCCGGCAAGTGTTCCGGGGCCGCCCCTCAGGCGAGCTATCTCCTTCTCGGGGCGTCCCGCTGCGCGAAACGAGCCGGGCCTTTGCGGTGTTGCGGCGAGATCCCTATGCTAGCTGGAGCCCCGACCAGCCGAGCATGGACGACGATGTTCCTCACGTTTTTTCACGCCCTGAAGCGCACCGGTCTCCCCGTGACGCTGCGCGAGTATCTCGCATTGCTGGAAAGTCTCGAAGCCGGCGTGATCGATCGCAAAGTCGAAGACTTTTACTATCTGTCGCGCGCGTGCCTGGTGAAGGACGAGCGCAACCTCGACCGTTTCGACCGCGTGTTCGGCTCCGTCTTCAAGGGCCTCACCGAGATTCCCGAGACCATCGAAGCGGAAATTCCCAACGAATGGCTGCGTCTCGTTTCCGAGCTGCATCTGTCCGAGGAGGACAAGAAGCGCATCGAGGAACTCGGTGGCTGGGAGAAGATCATGGAGACGCTGAAGAAGCGTCTCGAAGAACAGAAGGAACGCCACGCCGGCGGCAACAAATGGATCGGCACCGGCGGCACCTCGCCCTTCGGCGCCTATGGCTACAATCCCGCAGGCGTACGTATCGGCCAGAAAGAAAGCCGTCACCGGCGCGCGATCAAGGTGTGGGACAAACGCGAGTTCAGGGATCTCGACGCCACGGTCGAGATCGGCACGCGCAACATCAAGGTGGCGCTGCGCAGGCTCCGCGCCTTCGCCCGAACCGGGGCGGCCGAGGAACTCGATCTCGCCGGCACGATCCGCGGCACCGCGGAAAAGGGCTACCTCGACATCCGTATGCTGCCCGAGCGGCACAACACGGTGAAGGTGCTGATGTTCTTCGACGTCGGCGGCTCGATGGACTGGCACATCAAGGGCATCGAGGAGCTGTTCTCTGCCGCCCGCGCCGAGTTCAAGCACCTCGAATACTACTACTTCCACAACTGCCTTTATGAGGAAGTCTGGAAAAGCAACGCGCGCCGCCACGCCGAGCGCATCCCGACCCTCGACGTGCTCAACACCTACCCTGCCGATTACAAGGTGATCTTCGTCGGCGACGCCGCCATGAGCCCCTACGAGCTGACGCACGTCGGCGGGGCGGTGGAGCACATGAATCCCGAACCCGGCGCCCTCTGGCTGAAGCGCGTGCTCGAAACGTGGAAACACTGCGTCTGGCTCAACCCCACGCCGGAGCAGCATTGGGGCTATACCCAATCAATTGCCATGATCCGGAACATAATGGAGGGACGCATGTACCCTTTGACGCTCGAAGGGCTGGACCAGGCGATGGTGGAACTCATGCGCTGAGGCGCGGTCGGGCGCACGGGACGCAGATGGCCTGTCGGGGGATCCGGCAGGACGCGTGGAGTTGCCTAGACCGCTCGGGACGACACTCGCGGATGCAATTGACGGCGCCACAATTGCCATTAAGGTCCGCGCAAAAGCTCTGGCCGTGGAATCGGCCGAAGAACGGGGACGGGGGCACGCCATGAAAGCCGCAAGCTCGATGCTCGCGCTCATCGCCGCGGCGGCCCTCGCAGGCTGCTCGGGCGGATCGGGGCTCACGACCGGCACCCTGCTCGGCGGCGGCGAGGATAAGCCAGCTCCAGGCCCTACCAACGATGCACCGGCCCGCGCCTTCCAGGTCGGAACGGTCTCGGCCCGCGCCGTGAAATGCGGGTTCCACTTCGATCCCGCCAAGCTCAAGACCAACTACCTCGCCTACGAGCGCACGCAGCCGGGCCAGGACATCGCCAAGATCGAGAAGATCTATGACGTCTCCTTCAACGGTGTTGCCAAGGCGGTCGCGGCTGAAGGCGAGTATTGCACCGATGCGAAGACGAAGATGATCAAGGCGGATCTGAGCCGCCATCTCGTGGGCGATTACACGCCGAGCACACCCGTCAAGAAACCCGAGGATGAAGGCCTGTTCTCTGGATGGGGCAGCGGCGGCAGCGGCGAAGGCATGAAGATCAAGCATCCGATGGATAACAGCGGCGACTGATCCCGCGCGCGGCTCCCCATGCCTTAACCAAAGCCGCGCTCCACCGATCGCCGTTCGATCTCGCGCCGCTTGTGCGCCCTTTCGCCGAGTACGCCGAAGTGCAGCAGCTCCTCTGGCTCGAAACCCTGCTCAAGCTCGTACCGGGTGCCGTTCTCCTGGTCTTTCCATTAACCACGCTGCGCGTTCTCGGCCTTCCCCGTCCTGACACCGGCTTCTGGCCGCGCCTGTGCGGAGCGCTGCTCGTCGGGACTGCCGGCGCGCTGTTCCTTGAAGGCACCGCACGCGGCCACGGCATCGGAATGGCGGGCATTATCGTGGTTAATCTCACCGGCGCCGCGACGCTCGCGTCGCTGCTCGTGCTCGATGCCGGCCCGGCATCGGGGCGCGGAAAGCTCGCCGTTTGGCTGATCGTCTGTGCGCTGATCCTTCTCAGCGTTACCGAAATCGCAACTCTCTGACGTCTCTAACTCGTCTCCGGTGGCACGGCGCTTGCTGGGTTCAAGAGCGCCCCGCAGCTCGGAACACGCAATGAGATCAACTTCGGCCGCTCTCCGGCCACCGCACGAACAGCGCGAGCCGCTACAGCCCTCCCCCGATCGCCCGCATGCTGCGGATGCGCCGTGCACCTATGAAATCGTGACGACCCGCGCCGGATTCGATGCGCTTCGCGATGAATGGGACGCGCTTTTCGAGCGTGCGGGGAAAGGCGCCCAACTCTTCCAGACGTTCAGCTGGCTTTGGCACTGGTGCAACAGCTACCTGCCGCCGGACGGTGCGGCGGGCCCGGGTCTCGCTATCCTCACCGGCCGCCGCAACGGCAAGCTCGTCACCATTTGGCCGACTGTCATCGAACGCCATGGCGGCCTCGATCAACTGGCCTGGATGGGTGCGCCGGTCAGCCAGTACGGCGATATCCTGATCGACGACGTGCCGGACGCCCCAGCAGTTCTGCGGGATGGCTGGAATCACCTCGTGGAGACGTTGCGTCCGGACATCGTCTGGCTGACGCGCGTGCGTGCGGACGCCGCTATTGCTTCCATGCTTGCCGATATCGGCGCGCGGGCGACGCAGCGCCTCGAGGCGCCATATCTCGACCTCACCAGCGCCCCCGATTTCGACAGCTACATGCTGCGCCACTCGAGCCGCGCCCGCAAAAAGCACCGTGCCGCTGCACGCAAGCTCGCCGCTCACGGCGCGGTCGAATTCGTATGCGACCGGCAGACGGAGCGCGCGCAAAGCCTTGCCAGCACGGCCGTCGAACGGAAGAACAACCAACTCCTCGAGAAGGGAATTGTCTCACCGGCCCTGACCGATCCACGCACGCAGCGTTTCTTCGCCGACGCTGCGGGACCGAGCGCGTGCCCATCGGGCATCGTCGTTTATGCGCTGGAGGTCAATGGCGAGCGGGCGGCGATCGACGTGCTCGTCACCGCCAAGCAGCACATCGCAACCCACGTCTTCGCCTACGATCCGAAGTACGCGAAAGACCGCGTCGGCGCGCACCTTCTGGAGCTCACGATCGAGCGCACATTCAGTGAGGGTTACACCACCCTCGACATGCTCGCGCCGGCCGACGACTACAAGCTGCGTTGGGCCGACGGCACCGTCGAGGTGACCGACTGGGCGGTACCGGTTTCGCGCCTGGGATCGGCGTATATGCGCGGCTACCTCGAAACGCTGCGTCCGATACTCAAGACGGTGCGCGACTGGATGCCCCCCGCCATGGCGAAGGTGCTGGCAGCCGCCTATGCGCGGCTGCGCGCTTAGCTGACGCCGAGCTTCTTCTGCAGGTTCGACGACGACGTGGTGTACTGGAACATCAGCTTCTTGCCGGGATAGACGTATTTGTGCGCCTGCTGGGCCATCAGCGCCACCTCGTGGAAGCCGGAGAGAATGAGCTTCAGCTTGCCGGGATAGGTGTTGATGTCTCCGACGGCGAAGATGCCCTGCTCGCTCGTCTCGAACTTCTCCGTATCGACGGGGATGAGGTTCTCGGTCAGCGCAAGGCCCCAATCCGCGACGGGGCCCAGCTTCATCGTGAGACCGAAGAACGGAAGCATCGCATCCACGTCGATCCGCTCCTCCCCGTCCTTGGTTTTCACCGTCGCGCCCTCGAGCTGATTGCCCGCGCCGTGCAGGGCCGTAACCTGGCCGATCATGAGGCGCACGTCGCCCGTTTCGACGAGCTGGCGCATCTTCTCGACCGAGTGCGGCGCCGCACGGAACTCATCGCGCCGGTGCAGAAGGGTGATGCTCTTTGCGACGGACTGCAGGGCGAGCGTCCAGTCGAGCGCGGAATCGCCACCGCCGACGATCAACACGCGCTTGTCGCGCAGCGCTTCCATGCGGCGCACCGAGTAGAGCACCGACGTGCCCTCGAAGGCTTCGATGCCGGCGAGTGGCGGGCGCTTGGGCGTGAACGAGCCGCCACCGGCTGCGATCACCACCACCTTCGTGTTGAACGCGGTGCCGGCGTCGGTCTTGAGATTGAAGCGGCCGTCCGGCAGCCGCTGAAGGGCATCGACGCGCTCACCGAGATGGAACTCGGCGCCGAACGGCTTGATCTGCTCCATCAACCGGTCGGTCAGCTCCTGGCCGGTGACGGTCGGCAGAGCGGGGATGTCGTAGATCGGCTTTTCCGGGTAGAGCTCGGCGCACTGGCCGCCGGGCTTGTCCAGAATGTCGATGACGTGGGCCTTGATGTCGACGAGGCCCAGCTCGAAAACGGCAAACAGGCCGACGGGTCCGGCGCCGATGATAACGGCATCGGTTTCGATGGGCGCCGCCGCGGCGGCCGCACTGGCATCCGTGCTCATCGGTGACCTTTCCGGGTGTTCAGAACTGTTTTGCCGGCACGCGCACGACGAGCCCGTCGAGCTCCGGCGTCAACTTGATCTGGCATGACAGACGGCTCGTCTCGCGCACGTCGAAGGCGAAATCGAGCATGTCCTCCTCCATTTGCGCCGGCGTGCCGGTTTTCTCGCGCCAGGCGTCATCGACATAGACGTGGCATGTCGCGCAGGCGCATGCGCCCCCGCATTCCGCTTCGATGCCCGGTACGTCATTCAGCTTGGCCGCTTCCATGAGCGTGATGCCCGGTTCGGCCTCGACAACCTGCTCGCTGTCGTCAGGCTGAATAAAAGTGATCTTAAGCATCGCGCTGGCACGGACTTTCAATGGGGAAACTGGCGATATCGGCGGCCGGGCGGGAAGAGGCTGGCAACGCCGGTGACCCGCACCAATAGTCGGCGCCGCCTGCAAATTCAAGCGTTGCCGAGGATCGCAAAGCCGCGGCAGGCTCGTGAAATAGGGGGATACTGACGGCGATCAGGCCGCGTGGCGCAGTGCGGCGATATAGTCTTGCGCCTCACCTGCGGCCGCCTCGATGCGTCCGACGGCAAGCGCCCGCTCGGTATGGTCTGCAAACCGCTGCAGCTTTTCGGCCGCCTCCGCGACGTCGGCCAACGACCATGCACCGACCGCCCGCGCCGAGCCCTTCAGGGTGTGCGCGGCAATGCCCCATTCCTTGACGGAGGGCGCCGACTTGAGCGCGGCTATCGTGACGGGAAGCTGGTCGGCAAAGAGGCTGAGAATTTCCTTCTCGAGGGCGATGTCGCCCATGGTGAAGCGGCGAAGATGGCCAAGGTCCACCGGAACGGGCCCCGCGGTGCCATTCTCCGCGCCCGGCGGCATACCGGAACGCACGTCGATAGGGCCGCCCGCTGACATCCGCCGAAGCCTCCAAACGTGGCCGCTGCCGGGAGAATTCCTATGCACGCCACATAACCGATGAATGAGTCTCACACACAGATAATAAACCCCTGTAAATTGCGCGCCTTCAACTAGAGCATTAACTTCTGGGACGACTCAACGCGCTGCCCGCGACTCGGGCAAATGGTGAGGGAACCTTTCTTTCGCCCTAAACTGCGGCCAAGCGTTGGGAGACGGGTGGGATTAAATTCCGGTTGTGTGCATTGCACTTGGCTCTTGCGGGAGGCCACGCGCCACGCACAGATTCGCCGGAATTCCATGCCGTCCGATGCGTGCTCTCGAATGACCCGGGGTAGGAGGAGCGCGTCAAGCATGGACGGGCTGATGGCGCAGGAAAACAACACTCTGGACGAGCCCGAGGGCGACCTTCGCTCCGAGCCCGCCCTGCCGTTGCCGGGCAAGGACGGAAAATCCGCACCCAACGCGGCCGCCGAACGGGCCGATCCACCTTTTGCGCCGCCGCCCGCATTGCAGCTTCTGCCACCGCCCATTCCCGCATCGCAATCACAGACACCGCAGGCGGGCTTCATTCCGCCGACACCACCGCCTCCGCCGCCGGCGGGTTTCATTCCCGCGGCGGAACCGCCTCCACCCCCGCCGGGCGCTACGCCGCCGCCTTCGGGTTTCATTCCGCCAACGCCCCCACCTATCGAGCCACCGCCCATTTCAACCTCAGCCCTCGAAACACCGGCCGATGTGGCCGATGAGCAGCCCGCACTCGACGATTCCACGGCGCAAGCCGAGCCGGAGGTCGCGGAGGCCCCGCGCCGGCGTACGGCACGCCGCCGCGCTGCCGGGCCATCGCGCAACCGCATCGCGGCCAACGACGACGGGCCGAGCATCGGCGGGCTCATTTTTGCCCTGCAGCAGAAACCATCGAACGCGCCCTTCAAGTTCGCGGCTGTCACCAGCCTCGTTTGGGCTGTCCTCGGCATTGGCTTTGCCGCCATGTCGATCGGCAGCGATCCGGGGACGAGCTGGGTTGCGCTGCTGACGCGGCCGGCAACGTTCCTCACCATCGCCGCGATCATCGTACCCATCGGCCTCCTCTGGCTGATGGCGCTGCTCGCATGGCGCACCGAAGAGCTGCGGCTCCGCTCCTCGACCATGACCGAGGTCGCCATCCGCCTCGCCGAGCCCGACCGGCTCGCGGAGCAGAACGCCGCCTCGCTGGGCCAGGCGGTACGGCGGCAGGTCGGCTTCATGAACGATGCGGTCTCCCGCGCGCTCGGCAGGGCCGGCGAGCTGGAGGCCATGGTTCACAACGAGGTGGCGGTGCTCGAGCGCTCCTACGAGGAGAACGAGCGCAAGATCCGCGGGCTCATCTCAGAGCTGTCCGGCGAGCGCCACGCACTCGTCAACACGTCGGACCGCGTTACCGAAAGCCTCATCCGCCTCGGCAGCGAAATCCCAACGCTGATCGAGAAGCTGTCGGATCAGCAGGTCAAGCTCGCCAAGGTCATCGAAGGCGCGGGTGAAAATCTCACCATGCTCGAGACCTCGCTGGCATCGAGCGTCGGCAACCTGGAAAGCTCCGTCGGCGGGCGCACCGAACAGCTCCAGACCGTCCTCGAGGGCTATACGACTGCCCTCGCCGGTGCCCTCGAAACCCGCGCGGGACAGTTACAGGAAACGTTCGACAGTCAGCTCCAGCTGCTCACGAGCGCACTCGGCAATCGCACCGAACAGATCCAGTCGACGTTCGACAATCAGCTGCTGTTGCTCGACAACTCCCTCGGCACCCGCGCCGAGCAGCTCCAGACGACGCTCGAGACGCAGATCCAGCATCTCGACACCCGCAGCGAGCAGATCCAGACGACGCTCGACAGCCAGATCGAGCAGCTCGACTCTTCGCTCGGCAGCCGCACCGAAAACCTGCAGACGGTGTTCGAGGAGTACGCCCGCGCCCTCGACGCCGCCCTCGCCAACCGCGCCCAGGCGCTCGACTATCAGCTGGTGGAACGCACGCGCTCGCTGGACGAAGCTTTCGGCGAGCGGCTGCGCATGTTCGATGAATCGATCATGCGCTCCACGCAGGCGATCGACAGCGCCGTCGTCGACAAGACCGAAGCGCTCACGAGCGCGCTCGACCAGCACGCCATCAGCTTCCGCGAGACCATCGGCAAGCAGGCCGCCGACCTCGACGAGGCGCTCATGCACGGCATCAACTCGGTGCGCCGCGCCTCCGAAAACATCTCCCGCCAGTCGATCAAGGCGATGGAAGGCCTCGCCAACCAGTCCGACCTCTTGAAGAGCATCTCGGAGAACCTGCTGAACCAGATCAGCGGCATCACCGGGCGCTTCGAGAACCAGGGCCAGCAGATCATGAAGGCGGCCAATGCCCTCGAGACGGTCAACTTCAAGATCGACAAGACGCTACAGACCCGCCACACGGAGCTGACGGACACGCTCAACCGGCTCGCCGGCAAAGCGGACGAATTCTCCAGCTTCGTCGGCGACTACTCCACCACCATCGCCGGCTCGCTCACCGAAGCGGACATGCGCGCTCGCGCGGAGCTGGAGCGGATGCGCGCCGCCACCGCCGCCGAAAGCGAGCGCACGCTAGAAGATCTGCGCAACCGGCTCACGAACGTATCCTCAACGGTCACGAGCGAGCTGGGCAATCTCACCGACCGCTTCACCACCACCTCCGAGGAGGTGCGCCAGCAGGCCCAGCGCACCGCTTCCGAGATCGCCGCCGAGCAGGCGCGCCTGCGCAGCGAAATGGAGCGCCTGCCGGTCGCCGCGCACGAAAGCTCCGAAGGCATGCGCCGCGCACTCCAGGAGCAGATCAAAGCCCTCGACCAGCTTTCGCAGCTTGCCGCCCGCTCAGCCGTGCAGCGCGACGTGACACCGCCGCCCCATGGGGAGGCATTGGCATCGCCGAGCACGCCACCGCCTCCGCAGCAGCCCCCGCGCGCAGCACCGCCTTCTCCGCCGCCGCGCTCGCTCACGTCGCTGTCCTCCACCATCGCCCAGGAGCTGGGAAACCGGCAGCGTCAACGCTCGGCGCCGCCGCAGGACAGCCGCGAAAACTGGTCGCTGGGTGATCTGCTCGCGCGCGCCTCGCGCGATGAGGAGGGCCACGGAAGCCACGGCCGCACCGCACACAACGGTTTCAACCTCGACATCGAAGCCATCGCCCGCGCCCTCGATCCGGCGACCGCCGCCGCCATCTGGTCGCGCCTGCGCTCCGGCCAGCGCGGGGTGATGGTGCGCAGCATCTACGGCAACGAAGGCCGCGCCCTGTTCGACGATGTCGCCCATCGCTGCCGCAACGACGGCGAGCTGTCGCGCACGGTGAGCCGCTACCTCACGGACTTCGAGCGCATCATCGGCGAAACCGACCAGCGCGATCCGAGCGGGCGCGCCTCGCAGAGCCAGCTCGTCTCCGATACCGGCCGCGTTTATCTGTTCCTCGCCCATGCGTCGGGCCGCCTAGGCTGACAACAATGGCCTCCGGCAGCGAAGCCCATCTCGTCGAGGCCAGCGCCGAAGCTTGGCCCCTCGCCCGCCCTTTCGTCATCGCGCGGGGCGCCAAGAGCGAAGCGCACGTCGTCGTCGCGCATGTCGCTGCGGGCGAGCATTCGGGGCGTGGCGAGGCGGTGCCCTACGCGCGGTACGGCGAGACGGTGGAAGACGCCCTCCATGCGCTGCGCGCCCTCTCCGGCCCCTTGTCGCGCGCGAGTATCGCGGCCGCTCTTCCCCCGGGCGCCGCCCGTAACGCGCTCGATTGCGCCCTCTGGGATCTCGAAGCCAAGCGCGCCGGTAAACGCGCCTGGCAGATCGCCGGCGTTCCGGCGCCTCAGCCGGCCCTCACCTGCTACACGCTGAGCCTCGGCACGCCCGAGGAGATGGCGGATCAGGCCGCATCGGTCCCGCACCTGAAGCTTCTGAAGCTGAAGCTCGGCGGCGACGGCGATGATGCTCGCATGCACGCCGTGCGCGCCGCACGGCCGGACGCCCGGCTGGTCGCCGACGCAAACGAGGCCTGGCGCCCCGAGCAGCTTGCCCGGTTTCTCGCCGCGGCCGCCGCATCCGGCATGGAGTTGATCGAGCAGCCGCTTGCCGCGGGCTCCGACGCCGCCCTCGCCGATATTGCGCACCCGGTTCCCGTCTGCGCCGACGAGAGCGCGCACACCGCCGCCGATCTGCCCCAGCTCGCCGGACGCTACGACGCCGTGAACATCAAGCTCGACAAGACGGGCGGTCTCACCGAAGCGCTCGCGATGGCCGCGGCGGCGAAGGCTTCCGGCTTCAAGATCATGGTCGGCTCGATGGTGGCGACGTCCCTCGCCGCTGCGCCCGCCCTGCTGCTGGCGAGCTATGCCGACTGGGTGGATCTCGATGGCCCGCTACTGCTCGCCCGCGACCGCGTCCCGCCCCTCGCCATCGCCGACGGCATTATCAGCCCGCCGGCACCGGAGCTTTGGGGCTAGCTGGCATCGCCGCAAGCTCGTCGTCTTCCCACAACGGCTGGCCGGCCCACCCGCGCATGAGGAATAGTCCCGCGGTGCAGCCTATTCCCGCCACCGCCGCCGGCACAAAAAACACCTCGCCGCCGATGCGCGCGTAAAGTGCCCCGGAGATCAATCCGACCGCCCCCAGCGCCAGCCCCGCTGCGATGGTCGAATAGAACGATTGCGCGGTTCCCATGCCCCGGTGGGGCACAGCGCGCGAGATGAACAGGATCGCGCCGAGGTGCGCCGCGCCATAGGTGAGCGCGTGCAGCGCCTGCAGCGGCACAAGGAGCGCCAGCGGCGGGTCGAACGCCATCGCGCCCCAGCGCACCACCGACGCCGCCGCACCGGCGAAGATGAGCTGCACGGGACCGAAGCGACGCACGATCGACCGCGAGAACGCGAACAGCAGGACCTCCGACGAAACGCCTATGGCCCAAAGCGTGCCTACCCAGGCGGCGGACAGGCCCTCCGCGCGCCAGTGCAACGCACCGAAGGTGTAGAACGTCGCGTGTGCTCCGTGCGTGCAGCCAATGGCAACGAGGAACAGCACGAACAGGCGCGAGCGCAGCAGACGCATGGGCGAGCTCGAACGCCAATCCGGCCGCGCGAGTGCCGGAGCAGGAGGCGCAACACGCTGCGCTCCAGGTGTTGAAGCCACCCCGCTGGCCGCGCCCGGCACCGCCTTCGGCAGCCCGTGCGCCGCCGCGATGGTCGCGGAGCTGGACAGCATGATCATCCACAGCGCGAAGCCGCCGCCCCAGGCCTCGATGGCGAGACCGCCGAGGAAATTCGCGACGATGAAGGTGACGGAGCCCCACAGCCGCATGCGGCCATAGTCGAGCCCCTCGACCCGTACGGCGCGTACGGCCACCGTCTCCACCAGGGGCAGCATGGTGCTGTTGCAGAGCAGGAACGCGACACCGAGGAGAAGTATCGGCCCATAGCCGCCCGCGAATCCCAACGCCGCGACCATCGTGAGGGCCGCCCAGGCCAGCGAGACAATCACGAGGCGATAGTTGCCGAGCCGGTCGGCCAGCAGCCCGACTCCGGGCGTCACCAGCAGGCGCACGAACAGCGGCGCGGCGGTGACGGTCGAGATCTGAAGGGGATCGAGCCCGCGGGCATCGAGCCAGACCGGGAAATAGGGAACGACCACGCCGTAGGCGAGGAAGATGGCGCCGAAGAACAGCGATATCCTGAGGCCCAGCGCGTCCGCCGCGGCACTGCGTACTGCCTCCCGGTCCATCGCCGGCCCTTCGCCCATGGCCTCTCCGTTCCGGCGCGCACCGGCGCTCCACCACACGGCTTCACTAATGGATACGGATGGGTCGCAGAGCGAGGGGTTGGCAAGCGCGCAAAAAGAAACCGGTCCGGAAGGTCCGGACCGGTTCTTCAGCCAAGTCGGGTCGGCGCCCCTAATCGCCTACCCGACGCTCCCCCCGGAGCTCGAAATCGGTGCCGCAGCACCGCGTTGGCCAAATTTGTTACAGAACCCCGGACGGGCTGCAAGGGGTCCGAACGCTATTCACCCCCCAACGGTGCATCGTTGCCACAGGCATTGCTTAAGGCGCCTACGGATAATCAGTGCCCATGGCCCTTCCGCAGGCCATGCAGATGATCCAACGGTCCGGCGCCGTTACCAATTTTCTGTTTCACGCCGGCGAGAAGCGCTGCATGCACGAAGCGCTTTGCTTCCCGGACGGCGACCTCGAGGGAATCACCGAGGGCCAGCCGCGCGGCGATCGCAGCCGACAGCGTGCATCCGGTGCCGTGTGTGTTCGGCGTGCCGATGCGTGCCATCGCAAGGCGCAACGGAGCGCGATTTCGCTGCACGAGGACGTCGACGGCCTCGGCGCCTTCCCCGTGCCCGCCCTTCAGCAATACGGCCGCCGGCCCTAAAGCTAGCAGCGCGCGGGCCTGCGCTTCCATCTCCGCTTCACCGCCAGCTAACGGGCAAGCGAGCAGATGCGCAGCCTCCGGCAGGTTCGGCGTGATGAGGTCCGCCAGCGGCAGCAGCTCGGTTCGCACCGCCTCGACGGCGTCGGATCGCAGGAGCACGTCACCGCTCGTTGCCACCATCACCGGATCGACCACAAGCGGATGGAGGTTGTGACGGCGCACGCCATCGGCAACGGCACGGACGACGTCGGCATCGTTCAGCATGCCGGTTTTTACGGCGCGCACTTTCAAGTCGGTCGCCACCGCATCGATCTGCCGGGTGACGAACGGCGCCGGTACGGCATGGATAGCGCTGACGCCGCGCGTATTCTGCGCGGTGAGCGCGGTGATGACGCTCGCGCCGTAAACACCGAACACGGTGAATGTCTTGAGGTCCGCCTGGATGCCCGCCCCGCCGGAGCTGTCCGATCCGGCGATGGTCAGCGCGATGGGCGTCTCGCCGGTAGCAGCCATGCTCACACCTCGATCAAGGCTGGCGCGCGCCCCGTTGCAGAATCTCCTGTCCGAGATCCTTCGGCGTCACCATCTCCTCGATGCGCGCGAAGCCGGGGAACGTCTCGATCAGCCACTGGCCGAGGCTGTTGATGGAGCCGCCGAACATGAAGACGCCACACACCAGCATGACGACACCCACCGAAGCGTAGAACCGGTGCGAAAGCGGCCGCAGCGCATCGAGCGCGTTCTCGATCAGGCGCGTGCCGCCCAGAAGTATGAGGACGCCGAGAAGCTGGAGAACGAGCCCGGTCCTGCGCGCCCAAACCGTATCGAGGGCCGGCATATAGGCCACCAGCGAGCTACGCAGCGGCCCGCTGAGAAACAGAAGGCCGGTGATGAGCAGGATGACGCCCATCAGCGTCTCGACCTTACCGAGGTGGCGGCGGAAACGCTGCATGAAACCGAGGAACGGGCGCACCGCCACGGCGGCGAGAACGAATGGGATGCCGAGGCCGAGCGAATAGACGAACAGCAATTTGACGCCTGTCGTCAGACTGCCCTCGTTCGCCGCCAACGTCAGCACCGTTGCCAGCACCGGGCCGATGCACGGCGTCCAGCCGAAGGCGAAGGCGAGCCCGATGATGTACGCGCCGAGATAGCTGACGCCGTGGCTCTGGGTGCCGTGATAGCGCGCTTCCTTGTAGAGGAGCCCGATGCGGAGAACGCCGAGGAAGTGCAGCCCGAACAGGGCGATCACGAGACCGGCGACCACCTCGAGCTCGCTCTTGTAGGTCTGGATGAGCTGGCCGAACAGCGATGCCCCCGCGCCGAGCCCCACGAACACCGTGGTGAAGCCGAGCACGAACAGCAGCGAGGCGACGACGACGCGGCTCCATACGTGCTTCGGCACGCCGCCTTCGGAGGTGAATTCGTCGATGGTGGTGCCGCCGAGATAGCCGAGATAGGGCGGCACCAGGGGCAATACGCACGGCGATAGGAAGCTCACCAGTCCGGCAAGCCCCACTCCGATATAGATCTGCAGGTCAGAAAACATCGCTACGAGCTACTTTCCAGCTCGACCGCTCCCTTACCGAGGGAGTGGTCAAGGACCAAGGGTACGCACTAAGCTTGCGCGCGAACCAGCGCCGCAACACCTGGAAGTTCGCGGCCCTCGAGCCATTCGAGGAAAGCACCGCCCGCCGTCGAGACATAGCTGAAGTCCTGGGATACGCCCGCGGCATTGAGCGCCGCCACGGTATCTCCGCCGCCCGCCACTGTCACGAGACTGCCTTCCTTCGTCAGCTTCGCCGCGGCGCGCGCCAGCATGAACGTTCCCTCGCCGAAGGGCGCGATCTCGAAAGCCCCCATGGGGCCGTTCCAAAGCAGCGTGCGGCATTCCGCCAGCACGGCCGCCATGTGCGCCACCGATCCGGGGCCCACGTCGAGGATCAGCGCGTCGCTCGGCACCGCGAGAACCGGCACAGTGGCGTGCGCCACACCGCTCTTGAACTCGCGCGCGATGATGACGTCTTCCGGCAGCACCACGGCGCAATTGCGGGCCTTCGCCTCCGCCATGATCTCACGCGCCGTATCGACGAAATCCGGCTCGGCCAGCGACTTGCCGATGTCCACCCCATGGGACATGAGGAAGGTGTTCGCCATGCCGCCGCCGATGATCAGCTTGTCGACCTTGCCGAGGAGGTGCTTCAGGATCGGGATTTTGCTCGATACCTTCGCACCGCCGACGAGCGCGGCGACGGGACGCTGCGGGTTGCCCAGGACAGACTGCAGCGCGTTGATCTCTTCCAGCATCAGCGGACCGGCGTAGGCCGGCAGCATACGGGCGAGCCCTTCCGTCGAAGCGTGGGCACGGTGCGCGGCGGAGAACGCATCGTTCACATAAAGATCGCCGCAGCGCGCGAGCGCTGCCGTGAAGCCTTCGTCGTTCTTTTCTTCCCCGGCGTGGAACCGTAGATTCTCCAGCACCGCGATCTCGCCCGGCGCCAGGCGCGCAACGGCGTTCTCGGCTTCCTCACCGATAGAGCCCGGCACGAACGTAACCGGCTGGCCAAGCAGCTCGCCGAGCTTGGCGGCCACGGGCGCAAGGCTCATCTGCGGATTGTGCGTCCCCTTGGGGCGGCCGAAATGCGAGATGACGACGACGCGGGCGCCGCGGGAGCTGAGATCCTTGAGGCCGGCCAGGATGCGCTCCAGCCGCGTCGCATCCGAAACCTTCCCGTCTGCCACCGGCACGTTGAGGTCGGCGCGCACGAGAACGCGCTTTCCCGCAACATCGACATCTGCGATCGATTTGAGAGTGCTCGTATCCAGGGCGCGCTCACTTTCCGACGAGTGCACGTGCCGCATCGGCTACGGCGTCGGCCGTGATGCCGAAGTGCTTGTAGAGCTGCGCGGCCGGCGCAGAGGCGCCGAAGCCCGACATGCCGACGAAGCGCCCGTTGTCACCGATCCATTCATACCAGCACTGGGCGACGCCCGCCTCGACCGCAACCCGCGGAGCGGACCCGAGAACCTTGGCGCGATAATCGGCATCCTGTTCGCGGAACAGCTCCATCGACGGCATCGACACGACCGCGGCGCGCACGCCCTCCTTCGCAAGCGCGTCGGCGGCTTCGACCGCCAGCGCCAGCTCCGACCCGGTGCCGATGAGCGTCACGTCGCGCGCCCCATCGGGCTCGCGCAGCACATAGGCGCCGCGGGCCGATAGGTTCTCAGCGGAAGGCGAGGTGCGCAGGTTCTCGACCGCCTGACGCGACAGCGCCAGAACCGACGGCCGGCCGGCGTTCTGCAGCGCGATCTCCCAGCACTCCGCCGTCTCCTGTCCCTCGGCTGGACGCATGACGAGGAGATGCGGAATGGCGCGCAGCGCCGCGAGGTGCTCCACCGGCTGATGGGTCGGCCCGTCCTCACCGAGACCAATGGAATCGTGTGTCATCACGTAGATCACACGCTGGCGCATCAGCGCCGAGAGGCGGATCGAGGGGCGGCAATAGTCGGTGAAGACGAGGAACGTGCCGACGTAGGGGATGAAGCCGCCTGCCAGCGCGATGCCGTTCATCGCCGCCGCCATGCCGTGCTCGCGCACGCCGTAGTGGATGTAATTGCCGCCGAAGCTTCCGCGCGCTACGGGCGTATGGTGCTTCGTGCGCGTGCCGTTGGAAGGCGAAAGATCCGCGGAGCCGCCGATCAGCTCGGGCAGCGCGGGCGTGACCTGCTCCAGCACCAGCTGCGACCACACGCGGGTGGCGCGCTTGCTCACATCCGCCGCGAAAGCCTGCTTCGCCGCTGCAATCGCCTTCGACACATCCGCCATGCGGCTTGCACCGGCCGGCGTTTCGAGGGCCGCGGCGGCCGCCGGACCGGCCTTCGCAAGACGGTCCTTCCAGGCGGCACGGTCTTTTGCACCGCGCTGGCCGACAGCGCGCCATGCCATCAGCACCGCCTCCGGGATCTCGAACGGCGCATGCGGCCAGCCGAGCTTCTCGCGCGTGCCTTTGATCTCCTCCTCGCCCAGCGGCTCGCCGTGCGTCGAAGATTTGCCCGCCTTCGTCGGCGCGCCGTAGCCGATCGTCGTCTTGCAGGCGATCAGCCAGGGTTTGGAGCTGTCGGCGCGGGCCTTCGCCAGCGCGGCCGATATCGCCTTGGGATCGTGGCCATCGATGGCGAGCGTGTTCCAGCCCGAGGCCTTGAAGCGGGCAACCTGATCGTCATCGACCGACAGGCTCGTCGGCCCGTCGATGGAGATGCCGTTATCGTCGAACAGCACGATGAGCTTGCCGAGGCCGAGGTGCCCCGCGAGCGAAATCGCCTCGTGGCTGATGCCTTCCATGAGGCAGCCGTCGCCGGCGATGACATAGGTATAATGGTCGACGATGCCGTCGCCGAGGCGCGCATTCAGCATCCGCTCCGAGAGCGCCATGCCGACGGCATTGGCAATGCCCTGCCCGAGCGGACCCGTGGTGGTCTCGATGCCGGCGGCGTGGCCGTATTCGGGGTGTCCCGCGGTTTTGGAGCCGAGCTGCCGGAAGCGCTTCAGGTCGCCGATCTCCATGCCCGGATAGCCGGTGAGATAGAGCAGCGAATAGAGCAGCATGGAGCCGTGCCCCGCCGACAGCACGAAGCGGTCGCGGTTGGCCCAGTTCGGATCGGCGGCATCGAACGAAAGCGCTTCGCGAAACAGCACCGTCGCCACGTCCGCCATGCCCATGGGCATTCCCGGGTGGCCGGACTTTGCCGCCTGCACGGCGTCCATAGCCAGAGCCCGGATAGCGTTCGCCATGTCACCGTGGGTGATGGCGGTAGCCTCGATGCTCGTCTCGCGCGCCTCGGTCATCGTATTTCCCTGCCTAGCCTTTGTGGGCACCAGCCGGCATGGCCTGCCGGGGCGCCATTGGGTCAGGCACGTTTAACGGTGCAGCCGCGCCCCGTCCATGCCCTGGCCGCACCCGCGGCATCGACGGGCCCTCAATCCACACGTGCCGTAAGGAATTCATCCAGCTCATCGCGGCTGGGAAGCCCCGCCCGGGCCCCGAGACGGCGGCACTTGAGCGCGGCCGTCGCCGCGGCAATCCGCGCGCAGGATGCCGGACCTCCCCCGTTGGCCAGCGCCCAGGCGAAGGCGCCGTGGAAAGCGTCTCCCGCTCCGGTCGTATCGACGATCTCGGTCTCGAAGGCGGGCTGATGCCCCGAAGCGCCGTCCCGCTCCCGCCAGGAGTAGCCGCGGGAGCCGCGCGTCACGCCCGCATGACGCACCCCCATTTCGAGAACCTGCTCCAGTTGTGCGCGCTCCAATTTATCGGGCGCGAAGGCATCCAGCGCCGGGGCGGAGAAGATCGCGTAGTCGGCAAGGCGAAGGAACTCGTCGAGGATGCCTCCGCCGCCAAGGTCGGCATCGAGCAGCGTCGGCACGCCCCTGGCGCGCGCCTCGGTGAAGGCATCACGCGTCGCCTCCACCCAGCGCAGATCGCTCACGACGACCGCAGAACCTCCGATACGCTCGAGCGGCAGCCAGCTGGAATCCATCGGCATCGCGTGGTCGCGCTCGCCGATGATGAGACGCTCGCCAGCGTGGTCCACGATCACCGCGGAGGTAGACGAGCGCGCGTGGGGAAATGTGCGCACGAAGCCGATGTCGACGCCGTCCGCTTCCAGGTAGCGGTGGATGCGTTCTCCCGCACTATCGCCGCCCGTGCGACTCCACAGCTCAACCCGCCCGCCGAGACGGGCGATGGCCGCGGCTGCATTCGCCGCCATGCCACCCCCGCTTTCGAGGTGTTCCAGGGAGCGCACCTTCGTCGGCTGGGGTGGGAAAGCCTCGATCCGATAGACATAATCAAGCGCGGCATGCCCGACGCAGATGATGGGCTTCACCGGGAAGCCTCCTCGGCTCGCGAAACGGCCCTGAGGCGCGCCTCCTCGGCCGCATCCTCCTCGAAGAGCTTTTCCAGGGTCTTTACATCGCTGCGCGCCCGCTCCTGCAGCTTTTCGACGTCGCTCGCGAGGCGGTAGTCCTCGATCAGCCGGCGCTCGTCGTGAACGCGGAAGGTATGGATCATCCGCTCCGCCTCGCGCTCGGAAATGCCAAGCCCTTCGAGAAGCTCGCGCGTGATGTCGAGCGCGGAAAGGAAGGTTTCGCGCTGGAGGTTGGTGACGCCGAGGTCGAGCAGCCGGTGCGCATGGGCACGGTTGCGGGCGCGCGCATAGAGCGCAAGCTTCGGATAGAGCTCCCGCACCATCTCCGCGGTGCGCATGGAAGCATCGACGTCGTCGATCGCGAGCACGAACGCGCGGGCATGGCCAACGCCCGCCGCTTCGAGGATCTCCCGCCGGCTCGCATCGCCATAGAAGGCCTGCGCGCCGTAGCGGCGAACGGTCTCCACCTGCTCGGCGCTGATGTCGAGCGCAGTGAAGGGAATGCGCCGGGCGGCGAGGATGCGCGCCACGATCTGCCCGACGCGCCCGAAGCCTGCGATGATCACATGCCCGTCGTTGTCGGGCGGCGTCTCGTAGGTCGGCACGCCGCGGCGCCGGCGTTGGGATAGCGCATCCTCGATCTTCAACAGGATCGGCGTCGCCGCCATCGACAGCGTGACGATGATGCCGAGCAGCTCCGTGTTGTGGCGCGACAGCGCGCCCGCCGCATAGCCCACGGTGAAGAGCACGAACGCGAACTCGCCGCCCTGCGACAGCACGATGCCGAGCCGCCGTGCCGGCCCCGCCTCGAGGCCGATCCAGCGGCCGAGCGCGTAGAGGATCACCGTTTTGACGGTCACGAGCCCGGCGACCAGGGTCAAAATGATCGCCGGATGCTCGAGCAGCAGCCGCACATCGAGCGTCATGCCGATGGCGGTGAAAAAGAGGCCGAGCAGCAGGCCCTCGAAGGGCTGGATGTCCGCCTCGAGCTGGTGGCGGTAAGAGGATTCGGCCAGTAGCGCGCCCGCGATGAAGGCGCCCAGCGCGGCCGACAACCCCGCCTGCTGCATCAGGATCGACACCCCGATGACGGTCAGCAGCGCGGCGGCCGTCATCGCCGCCTTGACGCGCGCGAGCGCGACGAGGCGCAACAGGAAGTCGAGCACGAAATGGCCGACCACCACCACAACGGCGATCAGCGCCAGTCCCTTCAGCACCGCCGCAATCCCCATCGGCGGCGCCGCGCTCACAGCCGTCGACACGGCCCGCGTGGCGAACAGGGGGGCAAAGGCAATGAGCGGAATGGCGGCGAGATCCTGGAACAGCAGCACCGAGAAACCGAGCCGGCCATGGCGTGTGCGCAGGTCGCCGTTCTCCTCCATCAATTGGAGCGCCAGCGCCGTCGATGAAAGGGCGAGCGTCAACCCCGCGAAGATGGCGGTCTGCCAGGAGAAGCCGGTCAGCATGCCGATGGCCGCAAGCGTCGATCCGGTGATGGCGACCTGCGCGGTGCCGAGGCCGAAGACCGCATAGCGCATCGCCCACAGGCGCCGCGGCCGCAGCTCGAGGCCGATGAGGAACAGCAGAAGCACGATGCCGAACTCGGCGAAGTGGAGGATCTCCTGCGCCTCGTAATCGGAAAATGTCCAGCCGATGGTGTTCGGCCCCAGCAGCATCCCTACGACGAGGTATCCCAGCACCTCGCTGATGCCGAGAAAGCGGGCGAGCGGCCCGGCAATCGCAAGCGCTGCGAGCAGGATCGCGATTTCGTTCAGTGAGACCATGCCCGCAATCCCTCACTCAGGCCGGCGCCCGCCGTATCGTGCGCCCGATTTTCTAACACGCACATACGCTGCGCCGCTGCCGCTAATGCAACGCGCGGCGCTGTCATCGCAGTCGCAGGAGGCGAGCGCGATCGATGTGCACGCTCTGAATATTTCGGAGAGAGTCTTTCGCGCCGCAGAGAGTGACAAATTGAATCCGGGGGCCACCCGGTGGCTCGTCCTAGTGTCAGGAATCTGCAATAGTTTATTCGCTGGCGTATTCGATCCGGCGGCGAGGGAGCAGCCGTCGAATCGAAGCGTTTACCGGCGCGTAACCTTAACGTCGCGTTAAGCGCTCTTTCCATACGATGAACGCGTCGACCGTTGGTCCACTTGCGAGGGTTGGACAGGCAGCGCGGTCGATGTTGCAGGCAGCTATCACGATAGGGGGTCGCGCGATGTCTTTCGATCTCGTCATGCGTACGCTGGGGGTGCTGACGTGCCTCTATACCGTCGCCTACTTCGTCACCACCATGAGTGTCGCCGCGCTCAACGGCGTCACCTATAATTCAGGGCCGATGTGCGGCGATGGCGGTTGCGTCACGCTCGCCACGAGGCAGTATCAGGGGCCACGCTACGCCTTCTCGGCGGACGATGCGCCACTGTGGACCGCCGCTTCGTTCCTGAAGATGGACTGACCGTCGCTCTGAGCGACGGTGACACGACACGCCGGTAAAACATTCAAGGAGCGTCAGCCTGACGGCGGCGCTCCTTCGCTTTTCTGGGTTGCTGCCTTCGCTGCGCTAAACACTTTAAGCGGCGCGATTTTTCACCAGGGCATCGATGGCCATCAGCTCGGACATCAGCGGTCCGAAGTCCTTCAGAGGCACCATGTTGGGGCCATCGGAGGGCGCGTGGTCCGGGTCCGGGTGCGTCTCGATGAAGAGGCCCGCGACCCCCACCGCCACCGCCGCGCGCGCCAGCACCGGCACGAAGCGCCGGTCGCCGCCCGAGCTCGTTCCCTGCCCGCCCGGCTGCTGCACCGAGTGCGTTGCATCGAAGATCACCGGGCACCCCGTCTCCGCCATGATCGGGAGCGCGCGCATATCCGTAACGAGCGTGTTGTAGCCGAACGAAGCCCCGCGCTCGGTCAGGAGCACGTTGGGGTTTCCGGAGGCAACGACCTTCGCGACGACGTTGCGCATGTCCCAGGGGGCGAGGAACTGCCCCTTCTTCACCTTCACCACACGCGCCGTTTTCGCCGCCGCGACGAGCAGATCCGTCTGCCGGCACAGGAACGCCGGGATCTGCAGCACGTCCGCGACGGGCGCCACGAGGGCACATTGGGCTGCATCGTGCACGTCGGTGACGATCGCCAGCCCGAGCGTCTCGCGGATCTCCGCGAATATCGGAAGCGCCGCTTCGAGACCGATGCCCCGCTTGCCGCTGAGGGACGTCCGGTTCGCCTTGTCGAACGACGACTTGTAGACGAGCCCTAGACCCAGCGCCGTTCCAGTCTCCTTCAGCGCCGAGGCAACTTCGAGCGCGTGGGCGCGGCTCTCCATCTGGCACGGCCCCGCAAACACCATCAGCGGGGCATCATTCGCCACTTCGATGCCGCCGATGGCGACGCGCGGGTTGGGCTTCAGCAATTCATGTTGGGTCATGGCCAACCTATAGCACGCCTACGGCGGGCGGGTCGCGACACCCCTCCCCTACGCAAATGGCCGCGCCCGGGAGCGCGGCCATTCCAATCTTTCTGGCCAATCGCTGGCCAATCTTTCGGGCCGATCCCTCGGGACGTCCCGCTAGGCCACTTTTCTCACAAGGCCAATGAGCAAGAGCAGCACGATGGCACCGATGGTGGCCGAAATGATCGAGCCGAGAAGGCCGCTGATACCGAACCCGATTTGTGGAAGCAGCCAAGCGCCGATGTACGCGCCAATCACGCCGACGACGATATTGCCGATCAGGCCGAACCCGTAACCCTTGACCAACGTGCCGGCAAGCCAGCCGGCAATGGCACCGATGACGAGCAGGATAAGCAGGGCTTGAAGATCGAGATTCATAGTGAGACTCCCCTGAGCGCGAGTATGTTTCTCGCCGCCAAAGTTGCGGCCTCGTTCAGGAGGACGTGCCTCTTCGTACGTCTACTGGAGCCCCTGCGGCGACGTCCTCCGCGCTTTCCCTTATCGCCCGATTCGGGCCCGGAGCCCCGCATACTATGTACATCGGGTTGCAGGGGCACGACAGAAAAAACCGGCTGGACGCATTCGAGGCGTTTGCCCGCTGACCTTCAGGACACGCCATGGCGCTGCCAGCGCGGGCAAGGTGTTCCGCCCGACTGAACGAAGCCAACGCCTCCTCCATTTGGCGAAAACGTCTAAACTGGGCACACGGCCATCGTCTTCAGCCGCGGGCCCTGCTCGCTAAACAATAGCGAAGCGATACCGTCTAAGCGCAAACAGCGAGGATGAGCCCATGACGCAATCCCGATCCAAGACCGTCAGCGAGATCGAAGCCGCCAATGCCCATTATGCAGGCGCGTTCGGTGACAAGGGTTCGCTCGCCATGCCGCCCGCACGCCGCTTCGCGATTCTCACCTGCATGGACGCACGGCTCGATCCGGCGAAATATGCGGGGCTGTCGGAGGGCGATGCGCATGTCATCCGCAACGCGGGCGGCCGCGCCACCGACGATGCGATCCGCTCGCTGGTGATCTCGCACAAGCTGCTCGGCACGCTCGAATGGTTCGTCATCCACCACACCGACTGCGGCATGGAGCTTTTCACCGACGAGATCATGGGCGACCTCCTGGACGACAACCTCGAGACAGCGGAGTTCGACGGCACGACCTGGTCCAACCCGAAGCACGGCGGCGGCAACCCCGACGGCCGCTTCATCAAATGGCTCACGATCAAGGATCAGGCGAGGAGCGTCACGGAGGACGTGAAGCGCATTCGCGAGCATCCCCTCGTGCCGGGGAGCATTCCGATTTCAGGCTATATCTACGATGTGAAATCGGGCCGCCTCGTCGAGGTGCCGGAAGCGACGGCTGCGGGCGCTGCGCGATAGCTTGGATCACGCAGCGGGAACGTCGCGCCGCAAATGCAAATAACGCTTCGGACAGGAGCACCGTCCGAAGCGTTTTTATGTCTCTCCGCGTCGCTCTGATCCAACTAGAGCCGTTCCGGTTTAGGTGGAAACGCAGAACGGCTCTAGACCATTGTTTGGTCGTGCTTCTCATCGGAAAACCGGTGCCCACTTTTCCGGAAGCACTTGTTTGGTCGTGCTTCTTATCGGAAAATCGGTGCCCACTTTTCCGGAAGCACTCACTCTTGGTCGTGCTTCTCATCGGAAAACCGGTGCCCACTTTTCCGGAAGCACTCACTCTTGGTCGTGCTTCTTATCGGAAAACCGGTGCCCACTTTTCCGGAAGCACTCTAGACCAGACGGCTCTGCTCCACCGCGGCCGCGATGAAGGAGCGGAACAGCGGATGCGGCTCGAACGGCCGGCTCTTCAATTCGGGATGATACTGCACGCCGATGAACCAGGGATGGTTCGGATACTCCACCGTCTCCGGCAGCAGCCCATCGGGCGAGGTACCCGAGAACCGCAACCCGGCGGCTTCGAGTCGCTCCCGGTAGGTGGTGTTCACCTCGTAACGGTGGCGGTGGCGCTCCGAAATTTCCGTGGCGCCATAGATCTCCGCGATGCGGCTGCCCGTGGCCAGTTTCGCCGGATAGGCGCCGAGGCGCATCGTTCCGCCGAGGTCACCCCCGTCCTGGCGCTGCTCCATCTCATTGCCGCGTATCCACTCGGTCATGAGGCCGATCACGGGCTGCGCCGTCGGACCAAACTCGGTGGAGCTGGCGTCCGCGATGCCGACCAGATTGCGTGCCGCTTCGAGACAGGCCATCTGCATGCCGAAGCAGATGCCGAAGTAGGGAACGCCGCGCTCGCGCGCAAACTTGGCCGCGAGAATCTTGCCCTCCGAGCCGCGCTCGCCGAAGCCGCCCGGCACCAGGATGCCATTGACGCCCTCGAGATATGGCGCCGGATCCTCGCGCTCGAAGATCTCGCTCTCGATCCACTCGATATTGACGTGCACATTATTGGCGATGCCACCGTGCACGAGCGCCTCGATCAGCGACTTATAGGCGTCCTTCAGCTCGGTGTATTTGCCCACGACCGCAATCGTCACGTCGCCTTCGGGCGTCTCGATGCCCCGCGCGATGGTCTCCCACCGCGTCAGGTCGGGCTTGGGAGCGCCCAGGAGATTGAAGGCCTTCAGCACCTGCTCATCGAGGCCTTCGCGGTGATAGGCGAGCGGCACCTCGTAGATCGAAGCGACGTCGAGCGCCTGGATCACGGCCTCCTCGCGCACGTTACAGAACAGCGCGATCTTGCGCCGCTCGGACGGCGGTACCGGACGATCGGAGCGGCAGAGCAAAATCTGCGGCTGAATACCGATCGAGCGCAGCTCCTTCACGGAGTGCTGCGTCGGCTTGGTCTTCAACTCGCCCGCCGAAGGAATGTACGGCATCAGCGTCAGGTGAATGAAGATCGATGCCAGCGGCGGCAGGTCGTTGCCGAGCTGCCGGATCGCCTCGAAGAACGGCAGGCCTTCGATGTCGCCCACCGTGCCGCCGATCTCGACCAGCACGAAGTCGATGCCTTCATTACCGCTGGTCACGAACTCCTTGATGGCGTCGGTGACGTGCGGAATCACCTGCACGGTTCCACCGAGGTAGCCTCCGCGCCGCTCCTTGGCGAGGATGTCCTGGTAGATCCGCCCAGTCGTGATGTTATCCGACCGGCGTGCGGGCACGCCGGTGAAGCGCTCGTAGTGTCCGAGATCGAGATCCGTCTCCGCACCGTCGTCCGTCACGAACACTTCGCCGTGCTGGTACGGGGACATCGTCCCCGGGTCGACGTTGAGATAGGGATCAAGCTTACGAAGCCGGACCGTGTACCCGCGCGCCTGGAGAAGCGCGCCGAGGGCGGCGGATGCGAGGCCTTTTCCGAGGGAGGACACCACGCCGCCGGTAATGAAGATATACCGCTGCATGGGCTTTGACGCTTACACGAACGACCCTGAGATTCGAAGCGGCATTATCGTCTCATCCCCTATTCGGCGTTAAAATCCGGCGGTTTGCGCCGAGCCGTGCCGAAAATGCGTCAGATGGCCTGCCCGCAGCCGGCCCGTGCCTCCTGCTCCGCCTGCGTCTTCGCTTCCGGCGGGACGGTCTCGCTGGTCAATTCCGCGCTCAGCGTCTCGAAACTTTCCTTCGCGCTGACGTAGCCCTCGTCCGCCGGCTCCTTCGCGTAGAGCACGTCGAGCTGCACCGTCTGGCGCGCCCCGCTGGCTGTCGAGCCGCCCTTATAGAGCGCCTGTCCCTTGCTGCACTTCACGCCATATTCGACCGAGGCGACCTTGTAGAAGTTCATTTTCTGCTCGACGGCGATCTGCGCGGCGCGTGCCCGGGCGATCTTTTCGATGCGCGCCTTGGGTGTCGCCTCGGTGCCGGTGGCGTTCACCTTATACTGGGTGTCGCTCACCTTCGTTTCGGAATAGCCGGACGGCGCGAGAACGTTCGAGGCGCTCAGCGATGCGACCGGAGTGAGATCCGTACCCGCGCAGGCGCCGAGCAGCCCCATACACGAGGCCGCCAATGCAGCCTTCGCCATCCGTGATGTTCTGATCATCTGCCCCCGCAAAGCCGGACGAAAACGACTCTTCTGAGTCTATCGGCAGGCGGAGGATCTGAAAGCAGCCAAGGTGGCCCGTGGGCTATCCATCAACAGATAGCCACGCAGCCGATACCCAATCGCGCCCGATTAGCGCGTCTGGGGAACACCTGGCTGCTGCAGCTTGTCGAGGATGCCGCCGCGGCCTTCGTTTGCGGGCGCGGGCGACGCGGGCGTGCCCGGAGCCGTCTCGCCAGCGGGCGCGGACGTACCCGGCGCATTCGTATCGAAGATCGAGCGCGTCGGTGCCGAGTGCTGGGCGATGAGCGTCAGCAGAATGCTGGTGACGAAGAATGCGGCTGCCAGCGCAGCCGTGGTGCGCGTCAGCAGATTGGCCGTGCCGCGGCCGGTCAGGAAGCCGCCGCCACCACCGCCGCCGATTCCGAGAGCGCCGCCTTCCGAGCGCTGCAGCAGCACTACCCCCACCAGGGCGGAGGCGATCATGAGGTGCAGAACGAGGAGTGCGGTTGCCATAGCGGTCTCTTTGTACGTGAAAGGCCGGTTTCGGGTGCTTCGCGGCCTTCTATAGCAGATGCGCCGCGGGTGCTAGTGGGGAGCGGGAAATGGCCCCGTTAACGCATCCCAGGAAGCATAAAGGGGCTTACCTCGCTGGGCGATACATAGGCGCTCGATGGCTTGCGCCAAGCGCTTTTCTTGCGCGGAGCCACCTCGGCGGCCGGTTTCTCCGGCTCGGGGACGGCCGCCGGCGCTGCGGCCGGCGGGTTCGGCGCGACCGGCTTCGGCGAACCCGGCGTCGGTCCAATGGCTGCCGTAGCCGGCAGGGGCGCGATCTTCGCTTTCGGCACGGCCGCCGGCGCTGCGGTCGCACCCGGCACCGATGGGGTGGCGCCAACGTTCCCCGCAGCCCCTTGCGCAGGCGCAACGGCCGCGGACTTCGCAGCCGACGGAGGCGTTGCGGGCGGGGTGATCTTTGCGGAAACGGCCGGCGGGACCGCCGCTGGTTGCTGTACGGGCCGGACGCCGAGCCCCGCGGGCGGCGGCGCTGGCTTGAAGGCCCTTACAGCGTGCGTTCCCGCAGGTGGGGTCGCCGGCGGGACGACTGCCGTGTGCGCCGCTCCCTGCGTCGCCTTGGCGGCCGATGCGGCAGCGGGTGCCGTCGCGCGGGCTGGCCCGGCTGCCGGAGCCGCACTCGACCCGGCTTTGAGCGGCGGTGCTGTCGCCCCCGCGGCCGCGGGGGGCGGTGCCGGCCGCGCGGCCGGCGGCACATTGGGTGCGGTGGCCTGGGCCGCAGGCTGCTGAATCGCTGCGGGTTTCTGGATCACGGACGACTTTGCGACCGGCGCTTGCGCCGCCGGTACCGTCCCCGCGGGATGTCCGCCCGATACGGCGACGGGCGGCGTCGGCGCTGCCGGCGAAACGGTCTGTTCCGGCTTTTTCCGTTTCAGGTGTCCTGGGCAGCGGAATTCGAGTTGATCGTCGAGTTCCAGGAGGCGCCGGGCACGATGGAAGCGCTCGGCTGGCATATTCGCCCGGGCCCACTCGGGGCCGTGGGCCATTTCCTCTCTGAGGCCGGTGGAGGCGATAGCGTCGATCTCACTCGCGATGGCGGCACACGCCGCCTTATCGAGCTTGGCCGACCACGCTGCGCCGCTCCCCATGAGGGTTAGCGCAGCGGCCAGCAAAATGCGCCTTTTCAACCCCTCGCGGGCCATCGAGGAAATCTCTCCGTCATCGCTGAATGCTGCGGTGCAGATTCACTCGAACTCTAACACTAGTTGCCCTGATTCCCACCCCTTGGCGAGCTTCAGGATCGATAGGCAGCAATGATGCCCAGAAAGTCCGATGCCTTGAGGCTCGCGCCCCCCACGAGTGCCCCGTCGACGTTGGCGACCGCGAGGAGCTCAGCGGCATTCGAAGGCTTGACCGAGCCGCCGTAAAGTATGCGCATGCCGGCCCCCTCCCCCCCGAACCGGGCGGTGAGCGCCTCGCGAATCGCGGCGTGCACCCGTGCCACGTCGGCGGTCGTGGGCGTGAGCCCCGTCCCGATCGCCCAGACCGGCTCATAGGCGACCACCGTATTTTCCGCCGTGGCGCCATCCGGGAGCGAGCCCTCGAGTTGCCTGCGCACCACCCTTTCCGTGAGACCTGCCTCACGCTCACCGGCCGTCTCCCCGACGCAGACGATGGCTGTCAATCCGGCCCGGTGCGCGGCGCCCGCCTTGGCACGCACGGTGCGGTCGAGCTCGCTATGCATGGACCGCCGTTCCGAATGGCCGACGATCACGCCGCGTGCACCTGCGTCCGCCAGCATTTCGGCCGCAATATCGCCGGTGAAGGCGCCGGATGCCTCCGAATGGCAATCCTGGCCGCCGAGCAGCACGGGCGAGCCTTCGAGCATCGATGCCATGAGGACAAGGAGCGTTGCGGGAGGGCAGATCATCACCTCGGCGGCATATGATGCCGATGCGAGCCCGTCGCGCACCGCCTGCGCCTCGGCGAGCTGCGCCCTCAACCCGTTCATCTTCCAGTTGCCGGCGATAAGCGCCCGCAGCTTCGCTCCGGTCATTGCCCCCCCTTCATGAAAACCCGTCCATGTTAAGCATCGGCGGTACCGCTGCACGGCAAACTTGCAAAGCCGCAGCGGCTGCGCTTCATATCATGCCCACACCCAGGTCACGTGCAATTCACTGGCCGCTCACACGCCGATGGGCTTCAAGTCTCACGCTTTCCGCCCTACGGCCACCAGATAACGGAACGACCTCCACAATGCTCGACGCCCTGCGACGCAGCTCCACCGGAATCGTAGCAAAGATCCTCTTTGCGCTCCTCGTTTTGAGCTTCGCCATCTGGGGCGTGGCTGACGTGTTCACCGGCTGGGGCCGTGGCGCCCTCGCCAAAATCGGTCACCAGGAGATTCGGGCCGAGGACTACCAGCGCGCCTTCCAGAACGAGATCAACGCCATCTCGCAGCAGGCCGGCCGACGCATCACCACCGAGCAAGCCCACGCCGCCGGTCTCGACAATCGCGTGATGGCGCGTCTGATCGCCTGGTCGGCCGTCGAGCAGCACGCCGACAAGCTCGGTCTGGCCCTGTCGGATGCCGCCCTCGCCGAGGGCATGATGAAAGACGAGGCCTTCCACGGCCCTGATGGCAAGTTCAACCGCCTTGCGCTTGAAAACGTCCTCAGCCGACTCGGCGTCAGCGAGCGGGGCTTTCTCCAGCTCCGCCGCCGCGACGAGCTGCGCGAGCAGCTCACTTCGGCCCTCATCAACGGCGTCAGCGTACCCGAGGCTACGGTCGAGTTGATGAATGCCTGGCGCAACGAAACGCGCGTCGCCGAACACTTCACGATCAACGCCGACAAGGCCGTCACGGTCGCCGAGCCCGACGAGGCGAAGCTGAAGGCGACCTATGAAGCGAACGCTGCGAAGTTCATGGCGCCCGAGTATCGCAAGCTCGCCCTGCTCGTGCTCTCGGTGGACGATCTCAAGAAGAACATCGAGATTTCGGACGCCGACGCCCGGCAGCGCTACGACCAGACGCAGGAAGAATACAACACGCCCGAGCGCCGCCGCGTGCAGCAGATCGCTTTCAAGGACAAAGCTGCCGCCGAAGCCGCGAAGAAGGCCATCGATGGCGGAAAATCATTCGGCGAGGTGGCAAAGGAAACGGGTGCACAGGATTCCGATATCGATCTCGGTCTCGTCAGCAAGGATCGCCTGATCGATCCGAAGATCGCGGACGCCGTCTTCTCACTCGAAAAGGATAAGGTCTCCGATCCGATCGAGGGCCGCTTTACCACCGTGCTCGTGCGTGTCAGCGACATCCAGCCCGCCGTGAAGCGCACGTTCGACGAGGTCAAAGGCGAGGTGAAGAGCAAGCTTGCCGCCGAGAAGGCCAACAGCCAGATGCAGGCCGAGCTCGATCAGGTCGAGGACAGCCGTTCCGCCGGCAAGACGCTGAAGGAAATCGCCGACGAGATGAAGCTGCAGTTCTTCGAGATCCCAGCAACGGACCGTACAAACAAGGATCCTTCGGGCAAGCCGGCTATCGTCATCAGCGACCCGAACGCGGTGCTCAACGCCGCCTTCTCCAGCGCCCCCGGCATCGAGAACGAAGCCATCGAGCTGCCGAACAGCAGCTACGCATGGGTCGACGTGCAGGAGATCACCCCGCAAAAGCAAAAGCCGTTCGAGGACGTGAAAGACCAGGTCAAAGAGTTCTACATGACCGAGGAGCGTGCCCGCCTCGTGAGCGATCTGGCTGACAAGCTCGTCGAGCGCGCGGACAAGGGCGAGGCCATGTCGGCCCTCGCCACCGCGGGCGGTGCCGAGAAGGTCGATACGTCTCCGGCCTTCAACCGCACCACCGAGCCGCAGGGCATGAGCAAGGCCGCCGTCACGCGCGCCTTCACCCTCGCGAAGGGCAAAGCGGGCTCTGCTCCCGATAGCAACGACAAGACGCGCATCGTCTTCCGGGTAACGGAGGTGAACCCCGCTCCGCCGATAAGCGAATCCCAGCGCACAACCCTCGTCTCCGAGCTCCGGAACTCCCTCGCCGACGAAGTGCTGAGCGAATACGTCTTGGCGCTTCAGCGTCAGCTCGGCACGCGCATCTACGAGGACGAGTTCAAGAAGGTTTCGGGTGGCGGCACAGCCAGCGACGAGCTGCCGTAACGGTTTCGCCGCTCCCGGTCATCGCACCCGCGTGCGGTGGCCGGGAGCGCGCGATATACGTTTCGGCTGGGTTGAGTCGCGCGTTTAGGTTCAATCACGCTAGTCAGCCACGTATCGCTACGATCTGGGCTGCACGAACAAGATAAGGCCCGGTGACATGGAAGCGATGCCGACGTCTGCCGCCTTCGCCGCGCGCTATGACGCCGGCGCTCCACAGGTTGTGTGGACCCGCCTTGTTGCCGACCTCGAGACGCCCGTTTCCGTCTACCTGAAGCTAGCGGCCGGGCGGCCGATGAGCTTCCTTTTGGAATCGGTGGAAGGCGGCGCCGCGCGTGGGCGCTATTCCGTCATCGGCCTGGAGCCGGATCTCCTCTGGCGCGCCGAAGGCGATCGGGCGTTCGTCAATCGGAACCCGGTCGCAAAGCCCGATGCGTTCGAGCCGGAGCCGCAGCGGACGCTGGCTTCGCTCCGTGCCCTTCTCGCCGAATCTCAGATCGATCTTCCGTCCGAGCTTCCGCCCATGGCGGCGGGCATCTTCGGCTACATGGGCTATGACACCGTCCGGCTGATGGAGCGCCTGACCGAGACTCCGCCCGATACCCTCGAGGTGCCGGACGGCATTCTGATGCGCCCCACGGTGATGGCGATCTTCGATGTCGTGAAGGACGAGATCACCATCGTCACGCCGGTACGCCCCGATGCGAAGATACCAGCCGCGAAGGCTTACGAAGCCGCATGCAGGCGCCTCGAGCGCGCGCTGGCAGCGCTCAACGAGCCCCTCCCGCACACGACCTCGGCGGCGGGTGGCAAGCTCACGGCGCCCAAGCCCGTCTCCAACACGACCGCCGACGAATACAAAGGGATGGTTCAGCGGGCGAAGGAGTACATCGTCGCCGGCGACATCTTCCAGGTCGTGCTCTCCCAGCGCTTCTCTGCGCCCTTCTCCCTTCCAGCCTTCGCCCTCTATCGCGCGCTACGGCGGACGAACCCCTCGCCGTTTCTGTTCCACCTCGATTTCGGCGCCTTCGCGCTCGTCGGATCGAGCCCGGAAATTCTCGTGCGGGTGCGCGAGGGCGAAGTGACGATCAGGCCCATCGCCGGCACCGCGCCGCGCGGAGCAACCGATGCCGAGGATCAGGCGCTTGCCGAAGCGCTGCTGAAGGATCCGAAGGAACGCGCCGAGCACCTCATGCTGCTCGATCTCGGCCGCAACGACGTCGGCCGCGTCGCGGAGGTCGGCTCGGTGGACGTGACCGCGCGCTTCTTCATCGAGCGGTACAGCCACGTCATGCATATCGTCTCCAATGTCGTCGGCCGCCTCGACGCCAAGTATGACGCCGTCGATGCGCTGATGGCGGGCTTTCCGGCCGGCACCGTTTCGGGTGCGCCGAAGGTGCGCGCCATGGAGATCATCGACGAACTGGAGAAGTCGAAGCGCGGCCCCTACGCAGGCTGCGTCGGCTATTTTTCCGCCTCCGGCCAGATGGATACGTGCATCGTATTGCGCACCGCACTCATCAAAGACGGAATGATGCATGTGCAGGCGGGCGCCGGCCTCGTGCACGACTCAGTGCCCGAGAAAGAACAGCAGGAATGCATCAACAAGGCCCAGGCGCTGTTCCGTGCCGCCGAGGAAGCTGTGCGGTTTGCGACACGCGCGAAGTAAGCCCGGCGCGCCGCGGCTTTACATCCGGGCGATTCTCCTATCAACAAGCTCAATGTCTGCGCGGTAGCGCGCAGACGGCGTTGAAGCTTGGGGTTTTATTTATCGCGTGCTTCCCCTTTCGCGGGATGAACGGATGCTGCGCCGCCGGAAGCTTTGTCCATCGCTTCACAATTCGCGCAACTGGCGCGCTATCGGCGTCGCTGCAGCTCTCTCGGCGATTGCGGTCCCGGCCGCGGCACAGGTTCCTGCCGGCTGCAGCGTAAGCGCCATCGACGCCTCCGTCGTCGAATGCACGGGAGATCACGCCGCGGGTATCGTGCTCAACAACGGCCCCGGGCCGTTCGAGACGCTGCACGTCTTTGCGCTCACATCCGACATCACGCCGGCATCCGGCGTCGCGGGTATCGCGTTCAGCAGCGACACGACGGGCTACGTCGACGTCGACCTGGGTCCCTGGAAGATCGAAACGACGGGCAACAACGCTGCTGGCGTTGTGGCTCAAACGACCCTCACCGGTCCCCTCCCGCTTTTCGTGGATGGCAACATAGCGACGAGCGGCGATGACGCGCAGGGGATATTCGCGAGCACCTCCGCCGGCGACCTGATAATCCATTACTCCGGTACGATCGGCACGGCGGGCGATAACTCCCACGGCCTTCACGCACAATCGGGCGGCGCCGCTACCGTCGTTTCGATCGGCAGCATCCTGACATCGGGCGTCGGCAGCGTTGGAATTCTCGTCGAAAGCATCGATTTTGTGGGAGTCCTCTCACAGGGCTCGATCACCACGACCGGAGACATGGCGGCAGGCATAGCCGCCCTCGCGACCTCGGGCGATGCCAGCGTATCTTCGCAAGGGAGCATCACCACGACGGGGGCTGGTGCCGATGGCATCGCGGTCATATCAGGCGCCGGCAACGCCGCTGTCACCAACACGGGCAACATCTCTGCCACGGGCGTGGGCGCAGCCGGCATCTCCGTAGCGGCAAGCGATACTGCGATCGTCTTCAATACGGGCCACGTCGTCGGCGGTGCTTGCTGCGCGGGGGTGTTGATGGATGCCGGCAATCACACGCTGCTGATGAACGCGGGTACCATTACGGCCGGGCTGTCCGATTTCGCGGTGGACGTGCTGTCGCCGGCGAACGACGTTCTCAACTTCGGTACCATTACCGGCAACGTGCGCCTGTTCGATGGCACCAATTCTGCGGGTGTCTTCGAAAACCGCGCGGGCAGCGTTTTGAATTCCGGCGATCTGCTCATCGCGACGATGGCTGTGAATGACGGCACGATCGCCCCTGGAGGCCGCGGGAAGACGCAGACCACCTTTGTCTCGGACAGTTTCACCCAGACCAAGCATGGCGTCTATGCGGTCGATCTCGACCCACGCGCATCGAACCCTGCCGATCGACAGGACTTCATCGGCGTCTCGAATTTCGCCTCCCTCACGGGCAAGGTCGCCGTCAACTTCATCAGCGTTCCCCTGACGGCGGCAGAGTCGTTCGTCATCCTGAGCGCGTTGAGCGGCCTCACCGATAACGGCGTCAGCCTCATCGCAGGTCCTGTGGCCAACGCGAAGCTTCAGTTCTCCGGCAACGATCTCATACTGAGCTACGACATCAATTTCGCAATGGGCGGTCTCAACCCGAACCAGCGCGCCATTGCGACAAATCTCCACCGAATTCTCGCGGCGGGCGGCGGCGGCGTCAGCCCCGTGCTGCTCGGGCTCCTGAATACGGCCGACGTCGCCGGTTACGAAAACGCCCTCGACCAGCTGTCTCCCGAGCTCTATTCCGACGCGCAGGTCGCAGCCGTTTACGGCAGCCTCGCGTTCTCGAACAGCTTGATGTCCTGCAAGGTCAACGGCGCCGACACGGCCGCGATCGTGCGCGAAGGCCAGTGCCTGTGGGCCGGGGCATCCGCACGCTTCCTCGACGCCCGTACGACGCGGGACCAGATCGGCTTCACGGAAACGGCAGGATTATTCACCGCCGGTACGCAGGTCGCGCTCGATGACGTCTGGCGTCTCGGTTTCGCAGGCGGCTATCAGAACAGCACCTTCTCGAATGCCGTCAACGCCCGTAGCGAAGGCTCCGTCGTCCAGGGTGGCGTGGCGCTGAAGTATAATCCTGGGCCCTTGCTGCTCGCCGGTGCGCTGAGCGGCGGCGGCGGCTGGTATGACACGACGCGCCCCATGGCGTTCGGCGGCTTCACCGGCATCGCGGAGAGCGACAGCCGCATAGGCTTCATCAATGGCGGGCTGCGCGCTGCCTACGTGGTGGGAAGCCCGCAGCTCTACTGGAAGCCGGTGCTGGACCTCAACCTCACCCATCTCAGGCTCGGCGGCTTCACCGAGACGGGCGGCAATGGCGCAGCGCTGTCCGTGCCCGGCGCCAGCAAGACGCTATTCTCCGCCGCGCCGACGCTCGAAGCGGGATCGGAATTCTGGCTGTCGAACGGAACGCTGGTGAGGCCACTCGTTCGCGGCGGCGCCATCTGGTATTCCGACGACGACTTCGCCCTCACCGCCGGTTTTGCCGGAGCACCCGCGGGCGCCGGCACCTTCACCATCAATACCGGCATCGATCAGGTGATGGGTCTGATCGGCGCCGGGCTGGAGATCGTCAACGCCGACAACGACGCCTTGCGTCTCACCTACGATGCCCAGCTCGGAGAGACGACGCAGATTCACAGCGTCGCCATCCGCGGAAGCGCGAGCTTCTGACGATCGTCAAGGCAGCGGCGGCGAACGGCGCGTTGGTCCCATCAGCGACAGGATAAGCCGCGCGGGGATGTTTTCGTCCCGGTGGCGGCCGCCGTTTTGGGCAGCGAACCAGGCAGCGAGCAACCCGACGAGCAGGGCGGTCGCGGTGGCGAGACCTGTCAACACGAGCGCCTTGCGGGCCTTCTCCAGGTCTGCCTGTCCATCCTTGAAAGCCTGATCGACGCGGGCCGCCGCATCGGTTTCCGATATGCCGGTACGCTCCGAGACGATTTGCGCGATGGTCCGCTTCTGCGCCGCCGTCAGCTCACCCGCAGCCGCTGCGGCTACCAGCGTGCGCGCAATCATACTGCGCGCTTCGCTCTCGGGTGCGGTGGCCCGCTCCCCGGTGGGGGCCGCAGCCGGAGCCGCGGGTTCAGTCTGCGCAGCTTCGGCGGGAGGTGCCGCCGCAAAAAGAGAATCGATGGCGGGCGCGACCGCCGTGGAGCTTTGATCTCCCGCCGCCGCCGCGACCTGCGCGCCGCTGCTCGCCGCGCCACCGGCAGCCATGAACGCCAGCATGGCGCCGGCCACGATGCTCAACGCCCAAACGAGCGCGCCATGCATGCCGTCGCGAAACTGCACCTCTTCACGCAGGGCTTCACCCCAGGCGGAGCGCATACGGCCCGCGATGTAGCCGCCGATGAGGAACGCCAAGATCGGCACGGCGATCGACCAGAACGCCGCGAGCGATGCCGCAACGCGAGGCGATGATTGATGCGCGTAGGGAGAGATGAGCGAGAGGCCGATCGAACCTCCCGCCGTCAACAGCACGAACGAGATGGCGCTGGCGATCAACGCACCCGCAAACACCGCACCCCATTCGACATAGCTCGTGCCGACACGCGTCGGCGTAGCGACGACCTCAACCATGGATCTGCTCCCGATATTCAGCGCACGCCGAGAAGGCCGAGAATGAACATCACGACGACCACGAGGCCGATGAGATAAATGATTTCGTGCATGGCCTTTGTGCCCTGGGATAAGTGAAAATGTGTGCTTACCGAACGCGCCCCGGCGTTCGAAGTTCCGCAAAATGAGCCGAGCGCGGGGGGAAGTGCAGCCCACGGAACGCCCGGGCGGCGGCTCTCCGGTACGCAGGCGCGCGGCATATCGGCGAGGATGCTGGCGCGCTCTTCATAAGATGCTGGAGCCGATAGGGAAGGCATCGATAGCGCCGCGCGGCGCTGCGGCATCGGCCATCGCACGTCTTGCATCTGCTCATCGAGAGCGAGGGCGACGGCAACCGCCGGCAAATCTAGCGGCTAGCCGGAGAGAGGTGTCGCTCCCTCGCCACAAAAGAGGCTCATCCCCCGATAGCATCGAGCCGCGATCGTCCGCCGAGCCTGCAAGCCCTTGACAGCACCGCCAGCGGCGGCATCGTCATCGCCCCATGCTGACGCTCCTCCTGCTCCGCCACGCGAAATCGAGCTGGGACGACCCGGCCCTCGCGGACTACGACCGCCCGCTGGCGAAGCGCGGTCAAAAGGCGGCTCCCCGCATGGGCGCCGAGATCGAAGCCCTCGGCCTGCGCCCGGACCTCATCCTCTGCTCGTCCGCCCTGCGCACGCGCGAAACGCTCGACCTCGTCCTCGAAAGCTGGTCCGGCGCAGCGCCACCCGTCGACTACGACGAGGCGATCTACATGGCGTCCCCCACTGAGCTCATCGCCGAGCTCAGAAAGCTGGCTGCGGCCTCGCCCATGCCCCACCGGGTCATGATGGTGGGGCACAACCCCGGGCTGGAGGAGCTGGCGGGGCTCCTCTCCGGGGCCGGCGATCCTTCGGCGCGGGAGCTGATGGCGCAGAAGTTTCCCACCTGCGCCCTCGCGGTCGTCACCTTCGAGGGCGACGACTGGGCGGCCGTAGGTCCCGGCAAAGGCACCCTCACCCACTTCATCACCCCGGCGCGCCTTGCGTGATGGCCGTCTTACTTGACGCTACGCGGTGCGCTCCCTACACCCTGACGGCGATGTTTCATGTCCGCGAGAGCGCCGGAGCGCGTCGATAGCATGCTGATCCTGATCGATAACTACGACAGCTTTACCTACAATCTCGTCCACTTCCTGGGCGAGCTGGGCGCGCCGTGCGAGGTGATCCGCAACGACAAAATCTCCGCGGAGGAAGTGCTGGAGAAGAAGCCGACGGCGATCGTGCTTTCGCCGGGCCCGTGCACTCCCAACGAAGCCGGTGTGTGCCTCGACCTCATCGCCAAGGCGGGCGGGAAGGTGCCGCTGCTCGGCGTCTGCCTCGGCCACCAGTCCATCGGCCAGGTCTACGGCGGCAAAGTCATCCGCGCGCCCGAGCCGCTGCACGGCAAGCTTTCGAGCATCCGCCACACCAACAAGGGCGTCTTCAGGGACCTGCCCGAAAAGTTCGACGTGACGCGCTATCACTCGCTCATCGTCGATCGCGCGAGCCTGCCCGACGAGCTCGAGATTACGGCCGAGACGCCGGACGGCATCATCATGGGGCTGCAGCACAAGACCCATCCCGTGCACGGCGTCCAGTTCCACCCCGAGAGCATTGCCTCCCAGCAGGGTCATGCGCTGCTCGCGAACTTCCTGGCGCTGGCCGGCATGAGCCCGAAGCGTCGTAACGCGCCCGTTGCGCGCGACGCTGCATAAGGCTTCCCCATGCCCGCCATCGAGCTGAAACTTCTCATGCAGAAGGTGGCGACCGGCGCCAGCCTGACCGAGGAGGAGATCAAAGACGCCCTTGAGACGATGATGTCGGGCGTCGCGACCCCCGTGCAGATGGCCGCTTTCCTCATGGCCCTGCGCGTGCGCGGCGAGACCATCCCCGAGATCACCGGCGCCGCCCAGCTCATGCGCGAGCGCATGCTTCCCGTGGAAGCCCCGCCCGACGCGGTGGACATCGTCGGCACCGGCGGCGATGGGCACAACACCTTCAACGTCTCGACATGCGCCGCCCTCGTTGCGGCAGGTGCGGGCGTGCCGGTCGCCAAGCATGGCAACCGCGCCGTCTCCTCTCTCTCGGGCGCCTCCGATGTGCTCACCGCCCTCGGCGTCAAGATCGACGTGTCGCCCATCGTCATCTCGCGTTCCATTGCCAAGGCGGGCGTGGGGTTCATGTGGGCGCCGATGCATCACACGGCGATGAAGCATTGGGCCGCCGCGCGCGGCGAGCTTGGCATTCGCACCATTTTCAATCTGCTCGGCCCGCTCGCCAATCCCGCGGGCGTGCGCCGGCAGGTGGTCGGCGTCTTCAACACCGCCTGGACGGAGCCGATTGCGGAGGTGCTGAAGAACCTCGGCTCGGTACACTCCTGGGTCGTGCACGGCTCCGACGGCCTCGACGAGATCACCACTACGGGACCGACGCGCGTCACCGAGCTGAAGGACGGAGCCATCCGCACCTTCGAAGTGCGGCCGCAGGATGCGGGCCTGCCGCCGGCGACCCTGGAAGACCTGAGGGGCGGCGACGCGACCGTCAACGCAGCGGCGATCCGCGACGTGCTCGGCGGTGAGGAAGGCCCGTTCCGCGATATCGTGGTGCTGAATGCGGCCGCCGCCCTCATCGTCGGCGGAAAGGCTACCGATCTGCGCGATGGCGCCGAACGCGCAGCCCGCGCCATCGACGAAGGCGCCGCCTCGCGCGCGCTCGATCAGCTCGTCGCCATCACCAACGAGCCGGCCTGAACAGCCGACGATCCGCTCGATCCGCGGGCAACATTCGCCGTCCAAGAATAGCTCCGACTTAGCCGCTCGTCCCGCGGTTGGGCTTGTCCGGCGGCTCTTCGACGGGACGCGTCGGCTTGCCGGGCAGGCGCTGAGGCTTCTCCGGATCACGCGGCGGCGGATCGCCGGCGGGCGGCTGCGGACCGGGCTTCGGTCCGGGCTTGGGTCCGGTATCTGGAGCAGGCTCCGGTTTCGGCGGGGCCGGGCTGCCGGCATCGGAGGATGACTTCTGCGGATCGCCATGCATGGCCGGGAAACGCCGAGCCGGCGCGGCCCGTTCCAGCCCGGCTTCCAGGCGTTCAGCGTTCAGCTCAATCCACCAGATCGAACGCGGCGGCGAGATCCTGCGCACCGGGGAGCTTCCGCTCCGCCTCCATCTTGGCGTCGGTCGCGGCAATGAGCTTGGCAACCGTATTGTTGCGCGCCGCCACGGGGTTGCGCTCATACCCGCCGCGCTGGAAGAAGTTGGAGGTCGGCACCTTCTCGCGCAGGGTGCGCGGCATCACGAGCATGTCGTAGCCGTTGCCATCGCCGGTCAGGTTCATCATCTCCAGCTCCGCGGCGGTGAGCGGCGGGCGATAGCCCTTGCGCTTGGCGAAATCGACCGAGTTCGTCAGCTTGCGCGTCTGCAGCATCGGCCCGATGTCGATGTCGAGGTTGAGCGCGTGCACGCCGATGCCCTTCGGCGTCACCGCGAGCCTGCCATGGGCATTCCAGTCGTTGGGCACGGTGCGCGCGAACGCGACCATCTTCTTGAGCTTGGCGATCTTGTCCTGCAAGGCTTGCGCGCGCGCTCCGTCGGCGCCCTCCAGCTTTGCCTTCAGCTCGGCGATGAACTCGTCGCCTGCTTCCGCGAGCAGGCTCACCGTGTTCGTCGTGAGGAGCTGATTGTAGCCCAGCGCCGTCGAGATGACCTTCGCCTTCGGGTCGAACTCGCGCCCAGCCTGAATGTCATAGTTGCCATTCCCGCCCGCTTCGAAGCCGTAGATCTTCACGCACACGTTGCGTTCGAGGCCCTTTGCGGCGGCAACGCGCGCATACGCTCGCTTGAAAGCGATCTCGTCGGACGGGAACTCAGGGATAAAATCAAACTCGCTCTTCGCTGCGGCGAGAAACTCCGGCACGTCGGGGATCTCACTCTTGGCCTTGGGCGCGAGCGGATTTTCCGGCTTCGGTGGTCCGGTATAGACGGGCGGCTGGGTCATCACATAGTCGGCGGTCGTGAGTGTCATCCCGTTCGCCATCTTCGTCCGGCGGCGCGAGCGCTTTTCGGTCACTGCCTGCCAGTAGGGCGCCGCAATCTTCTCGTACGCCTCCCAAGCTTTGTTGTGGGCCGCGAGCTGCTTGCGGTAGTCGTCGAGGTGCGCCTTCATCGGCACGGATTCGCCGTTGCCGCCGGGCATTGCATCCACGGCCCTGGCGTTCACGGGCACGAGTGCCAGGAGGGCGCAGGAGAATGTTGCGGCCACGGCAAAGCGGCACGTGACGCTGAGGGGCGAATAAAGCATTTGGCCTCCATCGGACCGGCGGCTGCACGCGCCGTCGGGATACGAAGTTGGGCGTTTGTCGGATTTCATTGCGGCAGGGGCAGGGTAAGACGGTCTAAAAAGGTATAAAAGCCCACCGCGCGCCATTGCCGCCCCACATGCTTAATTGCGCAAAAACGGGAGCATTTCCATCGTGGCCGAGAGTATCGAGCTGACCGATATCGTCTTACGAATCATCGGCGCTTTCTATGCGTTCGCTGGCTTTCTGGCAACGCGTGCCGGCATTACCTCTCACTTTCTCGATAGGGCGATCGCCGCGATCTCGATGAAAAAGACGCCCCCGCACGAGAGCGCGCAAACCGCATGGCTCATTGCGGGCGCGGCCATCGTCTACGCCAGCGGCGTGCTCCTACTTGCCGGTCTCGAAGCGGCTGTGTTCGCGTTCG
>Ga0182746_1000670_pt1 | contig 41325 bp, 36 predicted proteins | sample eDN3rd30CBELigOP_FD_128881 | JGI IMG/M metagenome (GOLD analysis project Ga0182746, IMG submission 128881) | Enriched Organic Plus compost microbial communities from Emeryville, California, USA - eDNA 3rd pass 30_C BE-Lig OP (version 2) (version 2) ...
GCCCGCCCAGGCCCAGCAGGCCGGCTTCCCCGCCAAGCCGCTGCGCTTCGTCGTGCCCTATCCGCCCGGCGGCCCGCTCGATTCCATGGCCCGCCTGCTGGCCGAGAAGGTGCGCGCCTCGCTGGGCCAGCCCGTGATCGTCGAGAACAAGGCCGGCGCGGGCGGCAACATCGGCGCCGACCTGATCGCCAAGGCCGCGCCCGACGGCTATACCCTGGGCATGGGCGCGGTGGCCACGCACGCCATCAACCCCTGGCTGTTCGCCAACCTGCCCTACGACCCGATCAAGGACTTCGCGCCCGTCACCCTGGTGGCCTCGGTGCCCAACGTGCTGGTGGTGAACCTGGATTTCGCCGCCAGGAACGGCATCGGCTCGCTGGCCGACCTGATCGCCTACGCCAGGCGCAACCCGGGCAAGCTCAACTACGGTTCGGGCGGCAACGGCAGCGCCGGCCACCTGTCGGGCGAGCTGCTCAAGGCGCGCGCCGGCATCCAGGCCGAGCACATCCCCTACCAGGGCGCCGCGCCCGCCCAGCTGGCGCTGCTGTCGGGCCAATCGGACTTCATGTTCGACAACCTGGCGGCCTCGGCCCCGCTGATCCGCGACGGCAAGGTCAAGGCGCTGGCGGTCACCACGGCGCGGCGCTCCTCGCTGCTGGCGGACGTGCCCACGGTGCAGGAGGCGGGCGTGCAGGGCTTCGACCTGGGCACCTGGTTCGGCGTGATGACCACCGGCGGCACGCCGCCCGCGGTGGTGGACAAGCTGAACCAGGCCTATTCCGAGGCCCTGCAGCAGCCCGACGTGCGCGAGCGCCTGCTGACCATGGGCTCGGAGGCCGCGCCGATGTCGGCGCAGCAGTTCGCCGACTTCGTGCGCGCCGAGAAGGACAAGTACCAGGAAATCGTCAAGCTCTCGGGCGCCAGCCTGAACTGACGTTCAGCGCGCCCGCATGTCCAGCGTGCCGGCCAGTTCGCGAGCCGCGCGCGACAGCACCTCCAGCACGAAGCCCGTGCGCGGCGCGGCGATGCGCGGGGCGATGGCGGCAATGCTGAACGCCGCCACCGCCTGCCCCTGCGGCAGGCAGATCGGGTAGCCGATCGCCCGCACGCCCGAGACGATGGGCACGTCCATCATGCAATGGCCCCTGGCCCGCGTGGCCGCCACGGCCTCGCGCATCCCGGCTTCCGATATGCCCGGGAAGCGGGCGATGTGCGGCGCGTTCGCCCGCATCGCCGCGTCGATCTCCTCGTCCTTGAGTGAGGCCAGGATGGCCATGCCGCCCGCGCCTATGCCCAGCGGCCGGCGCGTGCCCACGTCCACCACGAAGGTCTTGACGGGATAGCTGCCCTCGCGCCGGTCGGCGCAGATGGCCTCCATGCCGGCGCGCACCATCAGGAAGACCGTATCGCCGGTTTCCTCGGCGATGGCCGACAGCAGCGGCGCGGCCGCGTCGCGCAGATGGCCCAGATCCGACCCCATCAGCCCGATGTAGAAGGCCAGCGGGCCCAGGCGGTAGCGCTTGGAGCCTTCGTCCAGGACCAGGAACTGCTCGGCCGCCAGGCACTTGAGGATGCGGTGGGCGGTGGAGCGGTCCAGGCCGGTGATGTCCACCAGTTCCACCAGTTTCAGGCCGGTGCGGTTGTGCGCCGCTACTTCGCGCAGCAGGCCGATGCCTCTCGCCAGGGCCTGGGTTCCGGGTTTTTCGGTCATTTTTCTTTATATCTCATATATCGAGAATAAATTGTAGATCGCCGTCCGGCAGATAGCCAGAATATGCATGTTTACTGGGATCGGAAACCGGAATGGATAGTGAAAATATCTCATATGTTGATATAAATGGACGGGAAGCCGGCCCGGCCAGCGAAGGCGAGCCGCCGGCCAGCCTGAGCGCCACCGCAGCGGACTGGTATCTCTCCCTGTGTTACGAGGACCTGCCCGAGGACATCGTGCGCGAGACGCGCCGGGCCATCCTGAACACCATCGCCGTGGCGACGGCGGCCAGCAGCCTGGAATACGGCCCGCCGGTCCGGCAGACGGCGCGCGAGCTGGGCGGGGCCGGCCGCTCGCAGCTGTTCGGCTACGGCGACGTCACCTCCAAGTCGGCGGCCGCCTTCGCCAACGCCACCCTCGCCGCATCGCTGGCCTACGACGATTCCCACACCGAAACCCTGATCCACGTCTACGGCACCGTCGTCGGCGCCGTGCTGGCCCTGGCGCAGGAGCACGGCGCCACCGGGCGCGAGGCCATCGCCGCCATTGCCGGCGCCAGCGAGCTGACCTGCCGGATCGGCGTGATCGCGCCCACCGCCTTCCATCGCCGCGGCCTGCACCCGACCGGCATCGTCGGCGCCTTCGGCGCGGCCTACGCTGCCGCCCGCATGCTCGGCCTGGACCGGGCGCGCACCGTGCACGCGGTGGGCATTGCCGGCAACCTGGCCTCGGGCATCAACCAGTGCTGGGTGGACGGCACCTGGTCGCAGCTGGTGGACAACGGCTGGGCGGCGCAGGCCGGCATCACAGCCGCGACGCTGGCCGCCCATGGCTACACCGGGCCTGCCGAAGTCCTGGAGGGCCCGCTGGGGCTGTTCCGCAGCCACATCCAGGGCGACGGCGAGCGCTTCGATTTCGATCGCATGCTGCACGGCCTGGGCCGGCACTGGGAGATGCGCGGCATAGAGATCAAGCCCTATCCCTGCGGGCACGTCAGCCAGCCTTTCGTCGATTGCGCGCTGGCGCTGCACCGCGCCGGCCTGCGCGCCGCGGATGTCGAGCGCGTCACCTGCCTGGTCGCCGCCTGGATGGTGCCGGTGGTGTGCGAGCCGCTGGCCAGGAAGCGCCGGCCGGCCACGCCCTGGCACGGCCGCGTCAGCCTGCCCTACACGGTGGCCGAGTCGCTTGCCTTCGGCCGCTTGGATGCGGCCAGCTACCGGCCCGGCAGCCTGGCATCGGCCGAGCTGCTGCAACTGGCCGACCGCGTCGGCTACGAGATCGATCCCGATGCGCCGGCGGGCAGCGCCTACAAGGGCTGGCTGCGCGTGCTGACGCGCGACGGCCGGACGCTGGAGCAAATCCATATGGGCGGCGCAGGCGAAGGCCGCGGCATGAGCGAAGAGGCCTTCATGCGCAAGGTCGAGGGCTGCCTGTCGCTGGGCGGGCTGGGCTCGCGCGTGCAGGCCATCGCCGATGCGGTCGAGCGCCTGGACCAGGCGGATTCGGTGGACGAACTGATGGCCGCCTGCCGCCCGAGCCAGGCGCAGGAGGCCGGGGCATGACCGCGCCGGACACGCTCAACGGCCGGCTCTCGGCCTGGACCCACGGGTTGGACTTCGACCGCCTGCCCGCGCGCGTCGCGCACGAAACCAGGCTGCGCATCCTGGACATCACCGGGGCCATGCTGGGCGGGCGCGATACCGCGCTGGCCGGGCAGGTGCGTGCGGCCGTATTCGCCCAGGGCGGCGCGGATACGCCGGTGGTCGGCTTCGGCGGCCGCACGGGCGCGGCCCACGCCGCTCTGCTGCAGGGGACCATGGCCTGCGTCCTGGAGTACGACGATACGCACGTGGCCACCGGCCTGCATCCCGGCTCGCCGGTGGTGGCTGCGGCGCTGGCCGCGGGGCAGCGCGCCGGCGTATCGGGCCGGGCGCTGATCGCGGCCGTGGCCGTCGGCAACGAGACGGCCTGCCGGCTCGGCCTGGTCGCGCCGGGCACGTTCCACAAGGTAGGCCTGCATCCCACCGGGGTGCTAGGCGTGTTCGGCGCCGGCTACGCGGCGGCGCGGCTGGCCGGCCTGGAGCCCAGGCGCACGGCCGCCGCGCTGGGCCTGTGCGGCAGTTTCTCGTCGGGCATCATGGCTTCCTGGGAGGATGGCAGCGCGGCCAAGTCCCTGCACGCGGGGTGGGCGGCCGCCTCGGCCATCCAGGCCGTGCAGCTGGCCGGCTGCGGCGTGTCGGGGCCAGGCGCGGTCTACGAAGGCCGCTTCGGATTCTTCCGTGCCCACGTCCAGGCGCCCGGCCAGGATTTCGACTGGGAAGCGGCCGGCGCGCAGCTCGGCGAGCGCTGGGAACTGTTGAACATCGCCCCGCGCGCCTATCCCTGCGGGCACTACATCCAGCCTTTCATCGACGCCGCCCTGCGTATCGCCGGCGAGCGCCGGATCACCGCGCGGGACGTGGCGCAGATCGAGTGCCTGGCCGCCGACTACATGATCCCGCTGATCTGCGAGCCGGCGCAGGAGAAGATCCGCCCGGCCACGTCTTGGCACGCCCGCTACAGCCTGCCCTTCTGCGTCGCGCAGTGCCTGCTGGACGGCCGCTTCGACAAGTACAGCCTGGCCGAGGCGCAGCTGGGCGACGGGTCCTATACCGGGCTCGCGGCCAAGGTGGTCTGCCGCGAGGATCCCCGCGCATCCGACCGCGGCAAATGGAGCGGCGAGGTGATCGTGTCGCTGCGCACGGGCGAGCGGCTGCGGCACCGCATCGAGCATATGCGCGGCACGCCCGCCAACCCCATGTCCGAGCAGGAGCTGATCGACAAGTTCCTGCACAACACGTCCGGCGTGCTGCATCCGGACCAGGCCGGCCGGATCGTCGAGCGCATCCTGGATCTGCAGGAGGCGCAGGATGTCCGGACGGTATTCGAGCCGCTGTGCGCCGACGCGCCCTGACGGGTGCGCGTGCCGCCGGCAACAACAACGAGGAGGAGACCCATCATGAAAAGAGCTTTCGCCGCATTGCTGCTGGCGCTGTGCGCGGCGCCAGCAGCGCGCGCCGCCGACGACTATCCGTCCCGGCCCGTCACGGTGGTCGTGCCCGGCCCGGCGGGCGGCGCCATCGACAACGTGGCGCGCGTCATCGTCGAAGCCATGGCTGCCCGGCTGGGCCAGAGCGTGCTGGTGTTCAACGCATCGGGGGCGGGCGGCACGCTGGCCACCAGCCGCGTGGCGCACGAAAAGCCCGACGGCTATACGCTGCTGTTCCACCACATCGGCGTGGCCACCGCGCCCGCGCTCTACGCCAAGCTGCCCTACGACACGCTCGAGGACCTGGCGCCCATCGGCCTGTCCACCGAAGTCCCCATGGTGCTGGTTGCCCGCAAGGACTTGCCGCCCAGGGACGTCAAGGAACTGCTGCCCTACCTGAAGGAGCAGGGCCGCAAGATCACGCTGGCCACGGCCGGGCCGGGCAACGTGTCGGACTTGTGCGGCACCTTGCTGATGTGGCAGCTGGGCGAGCAGCTCACCACCATCCCCTACCGGGGTTCGCCGCCCGCCCTGGTCGACATGATGGGCGGGCGCGTGGACCTGATGTGCGACCAGACCACCACCGCCGCCTCGCACGTGCAGGGCAAGGCCATCAAGGCCTACGGCGTGGCTTCCAAGGCGCCGCTGCCGCTGCTGCCGGACGTGCCGACGCTGGCCGGGCAGGGCCTGCCCTTCGAGTTCTCCATCTGGCAGGGCCTGTACGCGCCGGGCGGCACGCCGCAGGCCATCGTCGACAAGCTGTCCGGCGTGCTGCAGGACGTGGTCCGCGACGAGGGCGTCAGGAAGCGCCTGGACGCCTATGGCGTGAGCACCGTCGATCCTGCCCGGGCCACGCCCGCGGAGCACGATCGCTTCCTGCGCGCGGAACTGGAGAAGTGGCGCGAGCTGTACAAGTCCGCGCCCAAGCTGTAGCGCGCAGCCCCTAGAGGAGACGGCATGGCCGACACGAACCCGCAGCAAGGCCCCGAACGCGAAGAGCCCGAATACGAACTGATGGCGATCCGTTACGCGACTTCCGCCGGCCGGCGGCTGCGCAATAACTTCCTGAACAGCCACGACCTGCACGACGGCCCCATGCCCATGGACTTCTACGTCTGGGCGGCGGTGGCCGGCGAGCGCATCGTGCTGATCGACGGCGGCTGCGACCGGGCGATGTGCGAGCGCCGCGGCTACGAGTTCCTGCGCTGCCCGGCCGAAACCCTGGCTGGCCTGGGCCTGGACCCTGGCCGCGTCACCGACGTGGTGGTCACCCACATGCACTGGGACCACCTGGGCAACCTGGACAAGTTCCCCAATGCGCGGCTGTGCCTGCACAAGAGCGAGATCGCCCACGCGACCGGCTGTGCGATGTGCCATCCCGCGCTGCGCCGGCCCTACGACGTCGAGCAGGTCTGCGGCGTGGTCCGCGCCCTGTACGGCGGACGGGTGGCGTTCAACCATGGCGAATGCGCCGTCGCGCCAGGCATCGGCGTCCATCACGTGGGCGGCCACACGCCCGGCCTGCAGGTGGTGCGCGTGCGCACGCGCCGCGGCTATGTGGTGCTGGCGTCCGACGCCATGCATTTCTACGCCAATGCGATGCTGGGCAATCCCTTCCCCGTGGTGGTGGACGTGCGCGACTACCTGGACGCCTTCGCGAAGATCGCGGCCCTGGCGGATACGCCCGGCCACATCGTCGCCGGTCACGACCCGGTGGTGATGGAGATCTACCCGCCCTGGCCCGGGGCCGAGGGTGCGGCGGTCCGGCTCGACGCCACCCCGTCGCGCGCGCCGGCGTCGGTGTTGCCCGGTCCCGGGCAGTAAGCGGTGCGAGGGCACGCGGTGAGCGGGCGCGGGCCGGCATGCCGCCGCGCGCGCGGCCGGGTTGGGGCCTAGGCCTGTGCCGGCGGCCGGGCCCAGCCCTTGGCCAGCTCCACCGCCTGCCGCCAGCGCGCCAGCCGGGCTTCCCGCCGGCCGGCGTCCCAGGCGGGCTCGAAGCGGCGTTCCGCGCGCCACTGGGCGGCGAACTCGTCCACGCCGGACCAGAAGCCCACCGCCAGGCCGGCCAGCCCCGCCGCCCCCAGGGCGGTCGATTCCAGCACGCGCGGGCGCACCACGGCGATGCCCAGCAGGTCGGCCTGCATCTGCATCAGCAGGTCGTTGCGGGCGGCGCCGCCGTCCACGCGCAGCTCGGACAGGGCGATGCCGCTGTCGGCGTTCATGGCGGCCAGCAGCTCGGTGCTCTGCAGGGCGATGGATTCCAGCGTGGCGCGCGCCACGTGGGCGCGCGTGGTGCCGCGCGTCAGGCCGACCAGCAGGCCGCGCGCGTAGGGGTCCCAATGCGGCGCGCCCAGGCCGGCGAAGGCCGGCACCAGGAAGACGTCGTCGGTGTCGGGCACGCCGGCGGCCAGGGCCTCGATCTGGTCGGAGCGCTGGATGATGCCCAGGCCGTCGCGCAGCCACTGCACCGCCGCGCCGGCCACGAACACGCCGCCTTCGAGCATGTAGGCGGTGCGGCCGGCCAGGTGCCATCCCACCGTCGACAGCAGCCGGTGGCGCGAGGCTACCGGCTGGCCGCCCACGTTCATCAGCATGAAGCAGCCCGTGCCGTAGGTGTTCTTGGCCATGCCCGGGCGCAGGCAGGCCTGGCCGAAGGTGGCCGCCTGCTGGTCGCCGGCCACGCCGGCGATGGGGATGGGGCCGCCGAAGAGCTCGGGCAGGGTGCTGCCCACCACCTCGCTGCTGCCGGCGATGCCCGGCAGCAGGCTGCGCGGCACGTCCAGCACGGCCAGCAGCTCGTCGCTCCAGCCGCCCAGGGACAGGTCGTACAGCAGCGTGCGCGAGGCGTTGCTGTGGTCGGTGCTGTGCACCGCGCCGCCCGTCAGCTGCCAGACCAGCCAGGCGTCGATGGTGCCGAAGGCCAGCCGGCCGGCCTCGGCGGCCGCGCGCGCGCCGGGCACGTGCTCGAGCAGCCAGGCCAGCTTGGTGCCGGCGAAGTAGGCGTCCAGGACCAGGCCGGTGCGCGCCTGCAGCAGGGCCTCGCGGCCCTCGTCGCGCAGGCGGTCGCACAGCGCGGCGGTGCGCCGGTCCTGCCAGACGATGGCCGGCGCCACCGGCCGGCCGGTGGCGCGGTCCCACAGCACGGTGGTCTCGCGCTGGTTGGTGATGCCGATGGCGGCCACGTCGGCGGCGCTGGCCCCGGCGTTGCGCAGGGCCTCGCGCGCGGTGGCGAGCTGGGTGTCCCAGATCTCCATGGCGTCGTGCTCGACCCAGCCCGGCTGCGGGTAGTGCTGGCGGAACTCGCGCTGGCCCATGCCGCGCACCCGGCCGTCGCGGTCGAACACCATGGCTCGCGAGCTGGTCGTGCCCTGGTCCAGGGCCAGGATGTACTTGCCTTTACTCATTGCGCCGCTCCTTCTGCTTGAGCTGGTCGCCGGCCTGCGGCGACAGTCCCAGGAACGAGAGCGTGGCCAGCGCGCACAGCGCGCCGATCACGGCGAAGCCTACCCGGGCGTCCCCCACCGACAGCGCGTCGCTGCCGCGCAGCGCCATGCTGGCGTGCAGCGTCACCGCGGCCACCGCCACGCCCAGGCTGATGCCCAGCTGCTGCATCATGGCCGCGAAGCTGCTGGCGCTGCTCATCTGCGCCTGGCCCAGGTCGGCGTAGGTCAGCGTGTTGACCGCGGTGAACTGCAGCGAGCGGAAGAAGCCGCCGATCAGCAGCACGACGATCATCAGCCACACCGGCGTGGCCGCGCTGAAGAAGGCGCAGGCCATGACCGACGCGCCGGTCAGCACGGCGTTGACCGTCAGCACCCGGCGAAAGCCGAAGCGCTGGACGATGGGCGTGGTGACGAACTTCATCAGCAGGGCGCCGGCGGCGCTGGCGAAGGTGATCAGGCCGGCCGCGAAGGGCGTCAGGCCGAAGCCCACCTGCAGCATCATGGCCAGCAGGAAGGGCGTGGCGCCCACGGTGAAGCGGCACAGGTTGCCGCCCAGCACCGAGATGGAGAACGTCGGGATGCGCATCAGCGCCAGGTCCAGGATGGGCCGCGGATGGCGCCTGGCGTGGCGCACGTAGAGCAGCCCGCAGGCCAGGCCGAAGGCGGCCAGGCCGGCCAGGGCCGCGGCCGGCATCACGCCGCGGCCGATGGCCTCGAAGCTGAACACCAGCGCGGCCAGGCAGCAGGCGCTCAGCAGGAAGCCCAGCCAGTCCAGGCGCGGCGCGTCCTGGTCGCGGAATTCCTCGACGTGGCGCAGCACCAGCACGATGCCCAGTACGCCGATGGGAATATTGATCAGGAAGATCCAGTGCCAGGACGCGTAGGTGACCAGGAAGCCGCCCAGCGGCGGGCCGATCACCGGCCCGAGCAGCGCCGGGATGGACAGGAAGGACATGGCCCGCAGCAGTTCCTGCTTGGGCACGGCGCGCAGCAGGATGATGCGCCCGACCGGCACCATCATGGCCCCGGCCAAGCCCTGGACGATGCGCGACAGCACCAGCTGGAGCACGTCCTGGGCCAGCGCGCAGGTGACCGAGCTGAGGGTGAACAGCGCGATGGCGGCGACGAAGACCCGGCGCGCGCCGAAGCGGTCGGCCGCCCAGCCGCTGACCGGCACGAACACCGCCACCGACAGCAGGTAGGAGGTGATGGCCACGTTCAGCCGCACCGGCGTGGCGCCCAGCGCCTGGGCCATCGCCGGCAGGGCGGTGGCGACCACCGTGGAATCCAGCATCTGCATGAACAGCGCGCAGCCGACGATGAACGGGATCATGCGCGTGCCGCGCGCGGCGGCGGGGGCGGCCGGGGCGGGGCCGGCCGGGGCGTTGGCAGGGGGCATGGCGGGATTGTAAGGCCCGTTCCTGAAGTAAACTCGGCCTCATTCCGTTTGAGGCAGCCGCCGTCATGGCCACCGAATACAAGTCCGAGATCACCCAGTTCCTGCAGGAATACAAGAAGCAGCACCCCGACGTCGAACGGCGCCAGCGGGAGGGCCGCGCCCTGCTCTGGGACAAGCCCCAGGACCCGGAGCTGCTGGACGGCTACCGCGCCGCCCGCGTCCGCCAGAAGCCCTACGTCTACCAGAACGACTGACGGGCCGGCGCCCCGGCGCCAGGCCGCGCCGGGCGCCCGGGCGGCCGACCAGGAACCAACATTGGGGGCAGTTTGATGGCAGGCGCTTCCTCGCTTTCCGGCGACGAGCTCGATGCGCTCGTGCAGCCGCCGGTCGACAGCACGCCCGACGTGGTGGATTCGGTCGCGCTCGCCCGCCTGTACGGCGAGCCGCTGTTCGCCATTCCCCAGGACCTGTACATCCCGCCCGACGCGCTGGAGATCTTCCTGGAGGCCTTCGAGGGCCCGCTGGACCTGCTGCTCTACCTGATCCGCAAGCAGAACTTCAACGTCCTCGACATCCCCATGGCCGAGGTCACGCGCCAGTACCTGTCCTACGTGGACCAGATCCGCGAGCACAACCTGGAGCTGGCCGCCGAATACCTGCTGATGGCGGCCCTGCTGATCGAGATCAAGTCGCGCATGCTGCTGCCGGTCAGGAAGACCGACACCGGCGAGGAGCCCGAGGACCCGCGCGCCGAGCTGGTGCGCCGCCTGCTCGAATACGAGCAGATGAAGCTGGCCGCGCAGAAGCTGGACGCGCTGCCGCAGCTGGGCCGCGACTTCCAGCGCGCGCAGGCGGTGGCCGACCTGTCGGTCGAGCGCATGCTGCCCGAGGTCAGCGTCGAGGACCTGCGCGCGGCCTGGGCCGACATCCTCAAGCGCGCCAGCCTGAACGCGCACCACCACATCACGCGCGAGCAGCTGTCGGTGCGCGACCACATGACGCACATCCTGCGCCGCCTGGCCGACGTGCGCTTCATGGAGTTCACCGATCTCTTCATGGAGCGCGTCGACCAGGGCGCGCCCGCCGCGGTCGTGGTCGTGCACTTCCTGGCGCTGCTCGAACTCGCGCGCGAGTCGCTGCTGGACATCACCCAGGCCGAACCCTACGCCCCCATCTACGTGCGCCTGGCCTACACCAGCGCCGCACAGTGATCGCTTCCCCGCGGAGACGGTATTGAAAGTCGTACACACGATCGAGGAACTGCGCGACCAGTTGCGCGGCCAGCTGCGCGTGGCCTTCGTCCCGACCATGGGCAACCTGCACGCCGGCCACCTGGCGCTGATGAAGATGGCCCGCCAGCACGGCGACCCGGTGGTCGCCAGCATCTTCGTCAACCGCCTGCAGTTCGCCCCCGGCGAGGACTTCGAGCGCTACCCGCGCACCCTGGCCTCGGACGTCGAGAAGCTCGAGCGCGAGCGCGACGTCTACGTGCTGTTCGCGCCCGACGAGCGCGAGATGTACCCCGAGCCGCAGAACTACCGCGTGCAGCCGCCCACCGACCTGGGCGACATCCTGGAAGGCGAGTTCCGGCCCGGCTTCTTCGCCGGCGTGACCACGGTGGTGCTCAAGCTGTTTTCCTGTGTCCAGCCGCGCGTGGCGGTGTTCGGCAAGAAGGACTACCAGCAGCTCATGATCGTGCGCAACATGTGCCGCCAGTTCCACCTGCCGGTGGAAATCCTGGCGCACGAAACAGTGCGCGACGGCGACGGCCTGGCGCTGTCCTCGCGCAACGTCTACCTGGCCGCGGACGAGCGGCGCGAGGCGCCCGAGCTCTACCGCACGCTGCAATGGCTGGACGAGCGCCTGCGCCAGGGCGCCCGCGACCTCGCCTCGCTGGAAGGCGAGGCGGCCGCCCGGCTGGCCGCGCGCGGCTGGCAGGTCGACTACGTGGCGCTGCGCCGCCGGCGCGACCTGAACCGCCCCGACGCCGGCGACCTGCAGCGCGGCGAGCCGCTGGTGGCGCTGGCCGCGGCGCGGCTGGGCGCGACCCGCCTGATCGACAACCTGGAAGTGTAGGGTTGTCAATACCCCGATAGGGAAACTACGACTGTCAGTTCTGACAGCTTGTTTTCAGCGCACATCGGCGCAGTATGCGGTTATCCAGGCTCTAAGGGAGGAGATGACCATGCTGTGCCACTATGAGCAGGCCGGGGCGGGTCCGGCCGCGCTCACCCCGCGCGAACGGGAAGTGCTGGACTACGTCGTCGCGGGCAAATCCAACAAGCTGATCGCCATCGAACTGGGGCTGTCCATGCGCACGGTGGAGGCCTACCGCGCGCGCGTGTTCTTCAAGATGGGGGTGCGCAACGCGGTGGAGCTGGCGCGCCGCGTCTATGCCCCGCAAAGCTGGGGCACGCCCGCCGCGACGCTGCTCGAGCCGGGGCCGGCGTCCCTGCGCGCCGGGGCGCAGGCGGGCCGCGCGGCCGGCGCGGCCGCTCAGTCGCAGTCGGGCAGCGCTTCCTTGGCCAGCTCGTCGATGGGGTCCAGGTCGGGCTGACGGGTCAGGCTGTAGGACAGGTTGGGCGACTGCCCGTTGACGGCCAGCACGCGCAGCGCGTTGCCCACCAGGGCGAGGTCGGCGCGCACGTTGCCGTTGCCTTCCAGGACCAGGATGCGCGGCGGGTGGTCGGGGATCTCGCGCCAGCAGCCCTGGTCGGTCATGGGGCTGCCGCTTGCGCGGGACTGGTCCAGGTAGGCCGAGCGCGCGCGCCAGCGGTGGTTGGGCGCCAGCGTCACGGTGATGCGCTGGGCCGTGCACTGCATGCCGGGGTTGAAGCAGGGCAGCGTGCCGAGGTAGGTCTGCGCCTGCGGGATCAGGGTGCTGAGCGGGGCGGCCGGCTGGGCCGCCTGCCCTTGCTGCGCCTGGGCCGTGGCCCGGGGTTCGTCCTGGGCCTGCGGCGGGGATTCCAGCGCGGCGGCCGCGTCGGGCTGCCGGGCCTGGCCGCGGGCGTCGGGCTTCAGGCCGATCTGCAGCTGCGAAGGCGCGCGCACCAGCGACATGCTGCGCGACTGCTGGGCCTGGCTCTGCGCGTCGGTGACGGTGCTTTCGCGCGGGGGCGCGTAGTAGCCTTCCTCGCGCTGCTGGGCACAGCCCGCCGCGCCCGCCAGCACCAGGGCGGCCAGCACGCCGGCCCGGCGCGCCGGGCGGAACGACAAGGGTGCGGGGCGGGCTGGGCTGGGCATGAGGCGCTTCCGTAGGCGGTTTCCGGTGGATCATTCTACGCATTTGGCGGGGGATGTGCACTGGTATCATTGCCCGCACCATGTGGCACGCCTACGCCATTTCACCCGCCGTCGCGGTGCTTGCGGCCGCCCTTGCCGGCCTGGCGGCGGGCCTGGCCCTGCTGCGCGTCATCGACCGCCTGCCTCTGCACGTCCGGCGCGACTGGCGCGCCCAATGCAGCGAGCTCTACGGCGAGCCCCTGCCCATGCCGCCTCTTCCCGCGCCGGCCGCGCGGCCCGTGCGCGCCGCGCTGGTCGCGGGGCTGGCCGCGCTGGCCTTCGCCGCCTGCGCCTGGCGCTACGGCGCCACGCCCATGGCCGTGGCCGCCATGGGCTTCTGCGCCGCGCTGCTGGCGCTGGCCTGGATGGACGCCGAAACCGGCCTGCTGGCCGACGTCGTCACGCTGCCGCTCATGTGGGCCGGCCTGCTGGTCAACCTGCACGGGGCGCTGGTGCCGCTGCCGCAGGCCGTGCTGGGCGCCGTGCTGGGCTACCTGGCCCTGTGGGCGCTGTTCCACGCCTATCGCCTGGCCACCGGCCGCATCGGCATGGGCTACGGCGACTTCAAGCTGGTGGCGGCCATCGGCGCCTGGCTGGGCGTGGGCGCGCTGCCGTCCGTGCTGGTGGTCTCGTCCCTGCTGGGCGTGGCCGCGGGACTGCTGCTGCGCGCCGCCGGCCGCGCCTCGCCGGGCCAGGGGCTGCCCTTCGGGCCCTGGCTGGCGGCCGGCGCCGCCTTGATGCTGCTGGCGGGCGACTATGCCTGAAGAGCTCATCAGGCCATCCATGTACAGCATAGGCCTGACCGGCGGCATCGGCTCGGGCAAGACCCGCGTGGCCGACCTGCTGGCGCAGTGGGGCGCGGCGGTGGTGGACACCGACGAGGTCGCGCACGCGCTCACCGGGCCGCAGGGCGAGGCCATGCCGGCGCTGCGCGAGGCCTTCGGCCCCGGCGTGGTCGATGCGCGCGGCGCGCTGGACCGCGCCGCCATGCGCGAGATCGTCTTCGCCGACCCGGCCGAGCGCAAGCGGCTCGAAGCCATCCTGCATCCCATGATCGCCCGCGAGACCCGGCGCCGGGCGGAGCGGGCGCAGGGCTGCTACCTGGTCTGCGTGGTGCCGCTGCTGGTCGAGTCCGGCCGCTGGCGCGGCCGGGTGGACCGCATCTGCGTGGTCGACTGCGACCCCGACACGCAGATCGCCCGCGTGCAGGCGCGCAGCGGGCTGACTATCGACACCATACGGCGTATCATGGCGGCGCAGGCCGCGCGTGCGGCCCGGCTGGCGGCTGCCGACGATGTCATCTTGAACGACGGCGCCACCGACCCGGCCGGGCTGCAGGCACGGGCGAAGTCCCTGCATGACCGCTGGTGCGAACTGGCGGCGGCATCGGGCCGGCGGCGCCGGCACCCCTGAACAACTACCGGCGCTCGTCGCCGGTTTTCGATGGGCCCGTTCTTCGCGTGATCCTCTACGAATATCCCTTCAACGAGCGTGTGCGCGCCTTCCTGCGCCTGGAGTACCTGTTCGACCGCCTGTTCTTCTTCGCGCAGCCCGGCGACGCGCGCATGCACCAGGTCGCCGTGGCCTCGCTGTTCGACATCCTCGACGCCATCGAGCGCAGCGACATGAAGGGCGCCGTGCTGCAGGACCTGGAAAAGCAGCGCGTGGCCCTGAACAGCCTGCGCGACCACCCCGGCGTGGCCCAGGAGGCCCTGCACGACGCCGTGCGCGAGATCGAGCGGGTCTGCGCCGGCCTGGCCACCCAGGGCAAGACGGGGCAGGCGCTGCGCGAGAACGAATGGCTGGTCAGCCTGCGCGGCCGCCTGGCGGTGCCGGGCGGGGCCATGCAGGTGGACATGCCGTCGTACTTCGCCTGGCAGAACAAGCCGCAGGACGTGCGCTGCGCCGACCTCAAGCAGTGGATGATGCCGCTGATCCCCTTCTACGAAGGCATGACCATCGCGCTGCGCCTGCTGCGCGAATCGGGCCGCCGCGCCGACGTGACGGCCGAGCAGGGCACCTACCAGCAGATGCTGGGCGGCAAGATCTACCAGCTGCTGCGCGTGTGGGTGGACGAGGCGGCCGGCGTCTTCCCCGAGATCAGCGCCAACAAGTACATGGTGTGGATACGCTTTTCCACCCAGGACGGCGAGCTCAAGCCGCAGCAGTACGGCGGCGACGTGCCCTTCCGCATGGCCCTGTGCAATGTCTAGGGGCTGCGGACCGGCAAAGCCGGCTCCGCGGCGTCCCGGATCGGGCGGCGCCGCGCCATTGCCGCTGCGCTTTATTTAGGGTTGCGGATTTTCCCGGGCCGGCAGGGCGGCCTGGGGCTCCAGTTCTCCGTCCCATCCGCCGCCCAGCGCGGCCATCAGCTGCACGCTGGCGTCCAGGCGCGAGCCTTCCAGGTCGAGCAGGCTGCGGCGCGCCGACAGCGTGGTGTTCTGGGCCACCGCCACTTCCAGGAAGCTGATCATGCCGGCGCGGTAGCGGTTGGTGACCAGGGTTTCGTTCTCCTCGGCCAGCGCCGTCACTTGCCGCTGCGCTTCGATCTCGGATTCCAGCACGCGCAGCATGGCCAGGGCGTCCTCGGTTTCCTGGAAGGCGGTCAGCACCGTCTGGCGGTAGTTCGCGACCTGCTCGTCGTAGGCCGCCATGGCGCGCTCGATCTCGGCCGAGCGGGCGCCGCCGTCGAACAGCGTGGCGGCCAGCGCCGGGCCGATCGACCAGTAGCGGAAGGGCGCGCTGATCCAGTTGGCGAAGGAGCCGCTCTGGTAGCCGCCCGAGGCCGACAGGGTCAGGTCGGGGAACCAGGCCGTCTGCGCCACGCCGATGCGCGCGTTGGCCCCGGCGACCGTGCGCTCGGCCGCGGCCACGTCGGGCCGGCGCTGCAGGATGACCGACGGCACCGCTTCCGGGACGGCCGGCAGGCGCGGCACCTCGCGCGTGGCGGCGAGCGAGAAATCGGCCGGCGCCCGGCCCGACAGCACGGCGATGGCGTTCTCCTGCTGGGCGCGCTGCCAGTCCAGGTCGCGCAGCTGCACACGCACCTGGGCCAGCTGCGTGTCGGCCAGCACCACGTCCGAGCGCGACACCAGGCCGGCCTCGTACTGGTTGCGGGTCAGGTCCAGCGAACGCTGGTAGGCCTCCAGCGTCTGCTCCAGCAAGGCCTGCTGGCGGTCCAGCACGCGCACCCGGAAATAGGCCTGCGCCAGCGCCGACTGCGCCGACAGCCGCGCGGCGGCCAGGTCGGCGGCGCTGGCCTGGGCGTCGGCGCGGCTGGCCTCGACCTCGCGCCGCACCCGGCCCCACAGGTCGGGCATCCACGACACGCTGACCGAGGCGTTGTAGCGGTTGTCCGCACTGCTGCCGCCGAAGCCCGAGCCACCGCCCGTATTGCCGTTGCCGCCGCCGCTGCGGGTGGCCGAGGCGTCGGCCCCCACGGTGGGGAAGAAGCCGGCGCGCGAGCCGGCGATCAGCGCCAGGGCCTGCCGGTAGCGGGCCTCGGCCTGGGCCAGGTTCTGGTTGGACACGTCCACGTCGGCCACCAGGGCGTCGAGCACCGGGTCGCCGTAGCGGGTCCACCAGCGGCCGTCGGCCAGGGCCTGCACGGGCTGGGCGGGCACCCAGCCCTGCATCTGCTTGAAGCTCGCGGGCACGGCCATGGCCGGCCTTTCGTAGTCGGGGCCGACCGCGCAGCCGGCCAGCAGCAGCGCCAGCGCGCCGGCGGCGGCGATGCGGCCCAGCGGCGCGGCCGGTGGTGGGGGCATGGGGTGCGTCGAGGATGTCATCGTGCCTCCTGGAAGCCGTCGGCGGGCTCGCCGGCGGCCTTGCGGCGCCGCGTCCAGGCGCGCAGCCGGTCCAGATAAAGATAGACCACGGGAGTGGTGTATAGCGTAAGCAGCTGGCTGACCGCCAGCCCGCCGACGATGGCGATGCCCAGCGGGCGGCGCATCTCCACGCCCTCGCCGGCGCTCAGCACCAGCGGCAGGGCGCCCAGCAGGGCGGCCAGGTTGGTCATCAGGATGGGGCGCAGGCGCAGCCGCGCGGCCCGGTAGATCGAGGCCAGGGGCTTGAGGCCGCGGCGGCGCTCGGCCTCCAGCGCGAAGTCGATCATCAGGATGGCGTTCTTCATGACCACCCCGATCAGCAGGAACAGGCCCAGCAGGGCGATCAGCGAGAACTCCGTGCCGGTCAGGCGCAGCGCCAGCAGCGCGCCGATGCCGGCCGAGGGCAGGGTGGACAGGATGGTCAGCGGGTGCAGCGTGCTTTCGTACAGCATGCCCAGCACCAGGTAGACGGCCACCAGCACGCCCAGTATCACCATGGGCTGGGCCTGGATGGCGCTGCGCAGGCCGCCGGCGGTGCCGCCCAGGCGGGCCTGGACCTCGGTGGGCAGCATGACCTCGGCCAGCGCCCGGTCCACCGCCTGCAGCGCGGTGTCCAGCGGCACGCCCTCGGCCACCGCGAAGGACACGTCCACGGCGGCGAACTGGCTGTCGTGGTGCACCCGGTCGTTGGTCAGGCTGTAGTCGTAGCGCGCGAAGGCCGACAGCGGCACGCGCGTGCCGTCGGCGGTGATCACCTGCAGCTGGTCCAGCACGCGCGGGTCCTGGGTGTAGCGCGGCTCGACCTCCATCACCACGCGGTACTGGTTCAGGCTGCTGTAGAGCGTGGCCACCTGGCGCTGGCTGAAGGAATTGTTCAGCACCTGGGTGACGGTGTTCATGTCCACGCCCAGCCGGCGCGCGGCCTCGCGGTCGATGTGCAGGGTCACCTGCTGGGTTTCCTCGTTGCCCGAGGGCGAGACGTCGACCAGCTCGGGCAGGGCGGCCAGCGCGTCCGACACGCGCGGGGCCCAGGTGCGCAGCAGGGCGATGTCGTCGGACAGCAGGGTCAGGTCGTAGTCGCTGCTGGCGCCCGAGGAGCGCGGCATGTTGATGTCCTGGTCCACGCTGAGCATCAGCATGCCGGCCGGCAGCGCCGGCTGCGCCGCGCGCAGGCGCGCGACCACGTCCTGGGCCGATACGCCGCGCTCGGCCAGGGGCTTGAGCCGCACCAGCATGCGCGCGTTGCTGATGCCGCGGTCGCCGCCGCTGGTGCCGATCACGTCCTGCACGGCCGGGTCGGCCAGCAGCAGCCGGCGGTAGGTCTCCATCTTGGGCTGCATCACCTGGTAGGACGCGCCGTCGTCGCCGCGCACGAAGCCCTGCAGCTGGCCGGTGTCCTGCTGCGGCAGGAAGCCCTTGGGGATGGCCACGTACAGGTAGACGTTCAGGGCGATCACCGCGGCCAGCAGCGCCAGCACCAGCAGGGAATGGCGCAGGCTCCAGCGCAGCGTGCGCGAATAGGCCCGCAGCACCCGCGCGTAGACGCGCTCGCTGGCGGCCTGCAGCCGGCCGGCGGGGCGCTCGCCGTGGCCGCGCAGCAGCCGCGCGCACAGCGCCGGCGTGAGCGTGAGCGAGACCGCCAGCGACACCAGCATGGCCGCGGCCAGCGTGATGGAGAACTCGCGGAACAGCCGCTCGATCAGCCCGCCCATGAACAGGATGGAGACGAACACCACCACCAGCGCGGTGTTCATGGCCAGCAGGGTGAAGCCGACCTCGCCCGCGCCGGCGAGCGCCGCGCGCACCGGCGCCACGCCGTTCTCGATGTGGCGCTGGATGTTCTCCATGACCACGATGGCGTCGTCCACCACCAGGCCGGCGGCCACGATCAGCGCCATCAGCGACAGGTTGTTCAGCGAGAAGCCGTACAGGTACATGATGGCGAAGGTACCCACCAGCGACACCGGTATCGCCACGCTGGGGATCAGCGCCGCGCGCGCGCTGCCCAGGAAGGCCAGCACCACCAGCACCACCAGGGCGGAGGCGCCCAGCAGCGTGAGCTGGGCCTCGCGCAGCGTGGCGCGGATGCCGGGCGAGCGGTCCATCACCACCGACAGCTGGGAGTCGGCCGGCATCAGCGCGCGCAGCATGGGCAGCTGGGCGTAGATGTCGTCTATGGTCTCGACGATGTTGGCGCCCGGCTGGCGGCTGACGTTGACGATGACCGCCGGCCGGTCGTTGTGGAAGCCGCTGGAATAGCGGTTCTCCACCGAGTCGGTGACGGTGGCGACGTCGCCCAGGCGCACCGGCGCGCCGTCGACGTAGCGCACGATCAGCGGCCGGTAGGCGTCGGCCTGGCGCAGTTGCTGGCTGGTCTGCACCTGCCAGCGGCGGCTGTCGTCCTCGATCATGCCGCGCGGGCGCAGCGGGTTGGCGTCGCTGATGGCCTGGCGCACCTCGTCCAGGGCGATGCCGTAGTGGGCCAGCAGGTTGGGGTCGAGCTGCACGCGCACGGCCGGCAGCGAGGCGCCGTCCACGGTGACGTCGCCCACCCCGGTGATCTGCGCCAGGCGCTGCGCCAGGATGGTCGAGGCGGCGTCGTAGATGGCCCCGGACGACAGGTTGGGCGAACTGAGCGCCAGCGCCATGATGGGCGCCTGCGAAGGGTTGATCTTGCGGTAGGTGGGGCTGCTCGGCATGCCCGAGGGCAGGTCGCCCTGGGCGGCGTTGATGGCCGCCTGCACGTCGCGCGCGGCGTCGTTGATGTCGCGGTCCAGCTCGAACTGCAGCAGCACGGTGGTCGAGCCGGTGTTGCTGGACGAGGTCAGCGAAGTGACCCCGGCGATGCTTCCCATGGCCCGCTCCAGCGGCGCGGCCACGGTGGCCGCCATGGTCTCCGGGTCGGCGCCGGGCAGGTTGGCGGTGACCAGGATGGCGGGGAAATCCACCTGCGGCAGCGACGCCACCGGCAGCAGCCGCCACGCCAGCGCGCCCAGCATCAGCAGGGCGGCGGCCAGCAGGCCGGTGGCCACCGGCCGCAGCACGAAGGGGCGGGAGATGTTCACCGCCGGCCTCCCGCGCGCAGGGCGGCGCGGCCGGACGGCGCGCGGCGCCGCGGCCCGCTCATCGCCCGGCCTCCGTTTCGCGCGCCGGGGCGGGCCGGCCGCGCCACGCGCGCACGCGCCGGCCCAGGCGGTCGAAGAACAGGTAGACCACCGGCGTGGTGAACAGCGTGAGCACCTGGCTGACCAGCAGCCCGCCCACCATGACCAGGCCCAGCGGGTGGCGCAGCTCCGCGCCCGAGCCGCTGGCCAGCATCAGCGGCAGCGCGCCGAACAGCGCCGCCAGGGTGGTCATCAGGATGGGCCGGAAGCGCAGCAGCGCGGCGCGCCGGATCGCCTGGCGCGGCGGCAGGCCGTCGCGCCGCTCGGCCTCCAGCGCGAAGTCGATCATCATGATGCCGTTCTTCTTGACCAGGCCGATCAGCAGCACGATGCCGATCACCGCGATCAGGTCCAGGTCGCCGCCGGTCAGCAGCAGCGCGGCCAGCGCGCCCACGGTGGCCGAGGGCAGGGTGGACAGGATGGTGATGGGGTGGATGGTGCTTTCGTACAGCACGCCCAGCACGATGTACATGGTGACCACGGCGGCCAGGACCAGCCACAGCGTGTTCGACAGCGACGCCCGGAAGGCCTCGGCCGCGCCCTGGAAGCGCGACTCGATGCCGGGCGGCATGCCGATCCCGGCCTGGGCCTGCTCGATGGCCGCCACGGCCTGGCCCAGCGAAGCGCCGCCGGCCAGGTTGAAGGACACCGTGGCCGCGGGGAACTGGCCGACGTGGTTGACCAGCAGCGCGGCCGGCCGCTCGGCGATGCGCGCCAGCGAGGCGAGCTGCACGCTGACGCCGTCGGCCGCCTGCACGTACAGCCGGCCCAGGTCGGCGGGCGAGCGCGCGTAGCGCGGGTCCACCTCCAGCACGACGCGGTACTGGTTGGCCTGGGTGAACAGCGTGGCGATCTGGCGCTGCCCGTAGGCGCTGTACAGGGTGTTGTCGATGGCGGCCATGGTCACGCCCAGGCGCGCCGCGGCGTCGCGGTCCACGTCCACGTAGAGCTGCAGCCCGCCCTGCTGCAGGTCGCTGGACACGTCGTCGAGCTCGGGCAGGCCGCGCAGGTGCGACACCAGCCGCGGCGTCCATTCCCCCAGCAGCTCCTGGTCGGGCGAGGTCAGGGTGAACTGGTACTGGGCGCGGCTGACGCGGTCCTCGATGGTGAGTTCCTGGGCCGGCTGCATGTACAGGACGATGCCCGAGACCGCGCGGGCGCGCTCGGCCAGGCGGCGCATGATGGTTTGCGCGGAATCGCTGCGCTCGCCGTGCGGGCGCAGGTTGATGAGGATGCGGCCGGTGTTGATGGCCGCGTTGGTGCCGTCCACGCCGATGAAGGAGGACAGGCTGGCGACGTCCGGGTCCTTGAGCAGGACGGCGGCCACCGCCTGCTGGCGCTCGGCCATGGCCTCGTAGGAAATCGTCTGCGGTGCCTCGGTGACGGCCTGGATCACGCCGCTGTCCTGCACCGGGAAGAAGCCCTTGGGCACCATGGCGTACAGCAGCGCGGTCAGCGCCAGGGTGGCGGCCGTGGCGACCAGGCCCGCGCGCTGGTGGCGCAGCACCCACACCAGCAGGCGGTCGTAGCGGCGCACCACGCGGTCGAGCAGGCCGGGCCTGTCCTGCCCGTGCGCGCCCTCGGGCAGCATGTAGGCGCACATCATGGGCGTGAGCGTGAGCGAGACCGCCAGCGACAGCAGGATGGCCACCGCCAGGGTGATGGCGAACTCGTGGAACAGCCGGCCCACCACGTCGCCCATGAAGAGCAGGGGGATCAGCACGGCGATCAGCGACAGCGTCAGCGACACCAGGGTGAAGCCGATCTGCGACGCGCCCTTGAGCGCGGCCTGCATGGGCGTGGCGCCCTGCTCGCGGTGGCGGGCGATGTTCTCCAGCATGACGATGGCGTCGTCCACCACGAAGCCGGTGGCGATGGTCAGCGCCATCAGCGTCAGGTTGTTGATGGAATAGCCCGCCAGGTACATCACCCCGAAGGTGCCGATCAGCGACAGCGGCACGGCCACGCTGGGGATGACGGTGGCCGGCAGGTTGCGCAGGAACAGGAAGGTCACCAGCACCACCAGGCCCACGGCGAAGATCAGTTCGTGCTGCACGTCGCGCACCGAGGCGCGGATGCTCTGCGTGCGGTCGGTCAGCACCGCCACTTCGACCGCGGCCGGCAGGCCGCTGGTCAGCTGCGGCAGCAGCTGCTGCACGCGGTCGACCACGTCGATCACGTTGGCGCCGGGCTGGCGCTGGATGTTGACCAGCACGGCCGGCAGCTCGCCCGACCAGGCCGCCAGGCGGCTGTCCTCGGCGCCGTCCTCGATGGCGGCCACGTCGCCCAGGCGCAGCGGCGCGCCGTTCTGGTAGCCCACCACCAGCCGGCGGTATTCCTCGGGCGAGCGCAGCTGGTCGTTGGCGGCCATCATCACGGTGCGCAGCGGCCCGTCGAAGCTGCCCTTGGGCTGGTTTACGTTGGCCGCGGCGATGGCGCTGCGCACGTCCTCCATGTCCAGCCCGTAGGCGGCCAGGGCCGACGGGTTGACCTGCACGCGGAAGGCCGGGCGCTGGCCGCCGGCCAGGCTGACCATGCCCACCCCCGAGACCTGGGCGAGCTTCTGCGCCATGCGGGTGTCGACCAGGTCGTAGACCTTGGGCAGCGGCAGCGTGGGCGAGGTGATCGCCAGCGTCATGATGGGCACGTCGGCCGGGTTGACCTTGCGGTAGACCGGCGGGGCGGGCAGGTCATTGGGCAGCAGGCTGCCCGAGGCGCTGATGGCCGCCTGCACCTCCTGCTCGGCCACGCTCATGTCCAGGTCGAGCGCGAACTGCAGCGTGATGACCGAGGCGCCGGCCGAGCTGGTCGAGGCCATCTGGTTCAGGCCCGGGATCTGGCCGAAGCGGCGCTCCAGCGGCGCGGTGATGGCGCTGGTGGTGACCTCGGGGCTGGCCCCGGGGTAGTAGGTGAACACCTGGATGATGGGGTAGTCCACCTGCGGCAGCGCGGCCACCGGCAGCAGCCGCCAGGCCATGATGCCCGACAGCAGCAGGGCCACCATCAGCAGCGAGGTGGCCACCGGCCGGCGGATGAACAGGCCGGAAAGGTTCATCAGCCGCCCCGGCGCCGGCGCGGGCGGGCGTCCTGGCCCTGGCCTTGCCCGGCCTGCGTGCCCGGCGCGCCCGTGGCGGGGCCGCCGCTGGCCGGCGGGTCGGCCACCACCTGCACGGCGCGGCCCTCGCTCAGGCGGTCCAGGCCTTCGAGCACGACGCGCTCGCCCTCGGCCAGGCCTTCCAGCACGGCGATGCGGCCCTGGTCCGACGGCCCGGTGCGGATCAGCCGCACGCTGGCCTTCTGGTCGGGGGTGACGACGTACACGTAGTTGCCGCGCGAGCCGTACTGCACCGCGTCGCCCGGTATGGTCAGCACGTTGCGCAGCACGTTCACGCGCAGCCGCACGTTGACGAACTGGTTGGGAAACAGCGCCTCGTCGGCATTGTCGAACTCGGCGCGCAGGCGCAGCGTGCCGGTGGCGGTGTCGATGCGGTTGTCCAGCGTGGCGAGCCGGCCGACGGCCAGGCGCCGGCTCTCGTCGCGGTCCCAGGCCTCGACCTGCAGCGCCTGCCCGGCGCGCACCTGCTCCAGCACCTGGGGCAACTGGTTCTCGGGGATGGAGAAGATCGTCGAGATCGGCTTGACCTGGGTGATGGTGGCCAGGCCCTCGGCGTCGCCGCTGCTCACGAGGTTGCCGGCGTCCACCGCGCGCAGGCCGATGCGGCCCGACAGCGGCGCCTCGATGCGGGTGAAGGACAGCTGCAGGCGGGCGTCGTCCACCCGGCCTTCGTCGATGCGGGTCGTGCCCTGGTACTGGCGCACCAGCGCCTGCTGGCTGTCGAGCTGCTGGCGGGCGATGGAGTCCTGCTTGTAGAGCGTCTGGTAGCGCTTGAGGTCCAGCTCGGCGTTGCGCAGCAGGGCGACGTTCTGCTGCTGCTGGCCCTCGGCCTGGGCGAGCTGGGCCTCGTAGGGGCGCGGGTCGATGCGCGCGAGCAGCTGGCCGGCCTCGACGTACTGGCCTTCCTGGAACAGGACTTCGACCAGCTCGCCGTCCACGCGGCTGCGCACGGTCACGGTATTGAGCGGGGTGACGGTGCCGATGGCGCGCAGCACGACTTCCAGGTCGCCCAGCGCGGCCACCGTGGTGCGCACCGGCACGGGGCCGGTCCAGGGCGAGACCGCGGGCGGCGTGCGCCCGCCGCCGCCCGGCCGGAAGTAGAGGAAGGCCGCCGCCAGCGCGGCGGCGACGAGGGCGGCCGCGAGCAGGCGGCGGCGCTGCGGGTGGGGCGGGAGGGGGCGCGGGGTGGCTGGCATGCTGGTCGGAAGGCGGCGCTCGTGCGGCAGGGTTGCGGCGAATTATGGCCGCATCGGGGGCGGATCGCTGCCGCATGGCGGATTTTAGGGATTTCAGGCTGTTGCACAGCCTGCTCCCGCCGATCACACCAGCCCGCGTATGCCTGCGATGCCGTGCGCGCCGTGTGTGCGCGCGGCCTGTTCGGTGTCCGGCGACTGCCCGCCGATGGCGAAGACCGGCAGGCCCGCCTGGCGGTTCAGCTCGGCGAAGCGCTCCCAGCCCATGCCCGGCTGCCCCGGGTGGCTGGGCGTGGCCGCCACCGGCCCCAGCACGGCGAAATCCGCCCCCAGGCGGCTGGCGCTGGCCAGTTGCGCGGCGTCGTGGGCGGACACGCCCACCAGGGCGCCGGGCGCGGCCAGGGCCGGGCGCGCCGCCAGCACGGCGGCGTCGGCCGCGCGCAGTTGCACGCCGTCGGCCTCGCCCCACCATTCGGAGGGGTGGACGCTGTTGACCAGCAGGCGCGCGCCCGCCGCGCGGCAGCGCGCCAGCACCTGGCGCAGGGCCTGGTGCAGCGAATCGGCGCCCGGGCCGTCCGGCCAGCCGGGCTCGCGCAGCTGCACCAGCCGCAGCCCGCCCGCCAGGGCGCGCTCCAGGCGCTGCAGGAAGGCCGGCAGGCCGTCGGGCGAGCCGATGGCGCTGACCGCGTAGCGGTCCGGCATCTGCATCCAGCGCAGCGGCGGCAGGGCCGCCGGCAGCAGCTTCTGCGTGGCCATGGCCGCGTCGGGCGTGAGCCAGCTCAGGTGCTGGCCTTCCAGGCCGCTGGGCTCGCCTTCCCAGGCGGTGACGCGGCAGAAGGCCAGGCGCACCGTGGTGTGCGGGTAGGCGTGCACGTAGGTGACCCAGGGCGTGGCCTCGGTCACGCGGATGCCGAGCTCCTCGTCCAGCTCGCGGGCCAGGGCCTGCATGACGGTCTCGCCCGGCTCGATCTTGCCGCCGGGCAGCTCCCACCATCCGGGCCAGGGCTTGTCCAGGGGCCGGTCGCCCAGCAGCAGCGAGCCGTCCCCGCGCAGGATCAGGCCGACCGCGACGTCGACGATGCGTGCGGGATCAGCCATGGCGGGCCGCCCAGTCGCGCGCGAACTGATAGGCCACCCGGCCCGAGCGCGAGCCGCGCTCCAGCGCCCATTGCAGCGCCTCGGTGCGCGAGGCCTCGACGGCCTCTTCGGGGCAGCCCAGCTCGCGCAGCCAGTGGCGCACGATGTCCAGGTAGTCGTCCTGCTTGAAGGGGTGGAAGGACAGCCACAGGCCGAAGCGCTCGGACAGGGAGATCTTTTCCTCGACCGTCTCGCCGGGGTGGATCTCGCCGTCGGGCTGGTGCTGGGCCTGCAGGTTCTCGCTCATGTATTCCGGCATCAGGTGGCGCCGGTTGGACGTGGCGTAGATCAGCACGTTCTCGCCGGACGAGGCCACCGAGCCGTCCAGCACCGACTTCAGCGCCTTGTAGCCGGCCTCGCCTTCCTCGAAGGACAGGTCGTCGCAGAACACGATGTAGCGCTCGGGGCGCCGCTCGACCAGCTCGACGATGTCGGGCAGGTCGCCCAGGTCGCCCTTGTCCACCTCGATCAGGCGCAGGCCCCGCTCGCCGTAGGCCTTGAGCATGGCCTTGACCAGCGAGCTCTTGCCGGTGCCGCGCGCGCCGGTCATCAGCACGTTGTTGGCCGGCTTGCCGGCCAGGAACTGGCGCGTGTTGCGGTCTATCACCTGCTTCTGGCGCTCGACGTGCTGCAGGTCGTCGGCGTCGATGCGCGCGGGCACGCGCACCGCGTCCAGCCAGCCGCGCCCGCCGCGCCGCCGCCAGCGGTAGGCGTGGGCGCTCCAGTCGGTCTCCGGCGGGGCGGGCGGAAGCCAGGCTTCCAGTTGGGCAAGCACCCGCTCGGCGCGGGCGATCAGCGTGGACAGGTCTGCTTCGGTCACTTCGGGCGGTCCGGTGGCGGCCGGGCGGGCCGCGGTTCAGGGTTCAGGAACGGTAGTCGGCGTTGATGCTGACGTACTCGTGGGAGAAATCGCAGGTGTAGACGGTATCGGCCACCGCGCCGCGGCCCAGGGCGATGCGCACGCCGATCTCGGCCTGCTTCATGACGCGCTGGCCGTCCTCCTCGCGGTAGCCGGGGTGGCGGCCGCCGTCGCTGGCCACCAGCACGTCGTCCAGCCACAGGCGCAGGCGGGACGCGTCCAGGTCGTCGATGCCGGCGTAGCCCACCGCGGCCAGGATGCGGCCCAGGTTGGGGTCGGAGGCGTAGAAGGCGGTCTTGACCAGGGGCGAATGCGCCACCGCGTAGGCGACCTTGAGCGCTTCCTCGGTGGAGCCGGCCTCCTCGACGCGGATGGCGATGAACTTGGTCGCGCCCTCGGCGTCGCGCACGATCTTCTGCGCCAGGTCCAGCGCGGCCTCGGCCAGCGCCGCGCGCAGCGCCGCGTAGTGCGGGTCGGCCTCGGACTGCACCGACACGGGGCTGGCGCCGGTGGCGACCAGGATGAAGGAATCGTTGGTGGAGGTGTCGCCGTCGACCGTGATGCGGTTGAAGGACTGGTCGGCGATCTCGCGCGCCATGCGCGACAGCAGCGCCGGCGCCACGGCCGCGTCGGTGGCCAGGAAGCTCAGCATGGTGGCCATGTTGGGGCGGATCATGCCGGCGCCCTTGCTGATGCCGGTGACGGTGACCGTGTGCCCGCCTAGCGCCAGCTGCCGCGAGTGCAGCTTGGGCTGGGTGTCGGTGGTCATGATGCTGTGCGCGGCGGCCAGCCAGTTCGACGGCGACAGGTCGGCCACCGCGCGCGGCAGCGCCGCGACGATGCGGTCCACCGGCAGCGGTTCGAGGATGACGCCGGTGGAAAAGGGCAGGACCTGGGCGGGCTCGACCTGCAGCAGGCTCGCCAGCGCCTCGCAGGTCCGGCGCGCGGCCTGCAGGCCGGGCTCGCCGGTGCCGGCGTTGGCGTTGCCGGTGTTGACGACCAGCGCGCGGATGGCCGAGCCCGCGGCCAGGTGGGCCTGGCAGACCTGCACCGGCGCGGCGCAGAAGCGGTTGCGGGTGAACACGCCGGCGACCGCGCTGCCCGGGGCCAGGCGCATGACCGTCAGGTCGCGGCGGCCGGCCTTGCGCACGCCGGCCTCGGCGATGCCGATCTCTGCGCCGGGCACGGGATGGATGTCGGATTCGGCGGGAATGCGAAGGTTGACGGCCATGATGGGCTTCCGGGGAATAGGGGTTTTCCTGCTTGGGAAACCGAGCATTATTCCTCAATATTCCTGCACTTGTCAGGCAGGCCCGCCGGGGCGGCGCCGGCTCGCCGGTTTCTGCTACGCTAGCCGCAAGCCAGCCGCATCGACGGAGCCCGTCCCGCCCCGCTTGCCGGCGGCGGACCATCCATCCCGTTTTTGCGCAGGTCCCAGCCTCCCTCGCCATGCGCGACCCGTTTCCGTCCTCTTCCCCGTTGCCGCCGGCAGGCGCTGCGGGCGCAGGCCGTGCCTTGCTTGCGGCGATAGACAGGTCCATGCTGGTCGCCCAGTTCGCGATGGACGGCGCCATGCTGGACGCCAACGACAACTTCCTGCGCGTGCTGGGCCATGCGCGCGACGGCCTGGCGGGGCTGAACCACCGCGACCTGTGCGAGCCCGGCGGCGGCGAGGACGGATCGCATGCCGAGCTCTGGCGCAGGCTGGTCGCCGGGCAGGCCGTCTCCGGCCGCTGCCGGCGCAGCGACCGGCAGGGCAGGCCGGTGTGGCTGGACGCCACCTACCTGTGCGTGCCCGGCGAGGCCGGCGCGCCCGCCCGCATCGTCTGCATCGCCCGCGACGCGACGCGCGAGGCGCGCCAGCAGGAAGAGCTGGGCCTGCTGTCCCTCATGCAGCGCAAGGTGCTGCAGGCGCTGGTCGACGAGCAGCCGCTGGCCGAGGTGATCGACCTGATCTGCCAGGAAGTGCGGCGCTTGCTGCCGGACGTGCGCGTGGCCGTGCTGGAGCCCGACGGCGACGGCAGGCTGCGGGCGCTGGCCGCGCCCGGGCTGCCGGACGGGCTGGCGCGCGGCCTGGCCGCGCTGGCGCCGGTGCCGCCGGGCGGGGATGCCGCCGCCCTGGCCGCCCACCTGCGCGACGATGCCGCGGGCCTGCGCGCGCTCGCCGCGCGGGCCGGCCTGGAGCCGGGCTGGTGCGCGCCGGTGTGCGGCGGCACGGCCGGCGCGCGCGCGGCGCTGGTCTTCCTGTGCCCGGCCGGGCGCGCCATGGACGACCTGCACCGGCGCCTGGCCGGCATCTGCACCGACCTGTGCGGCCTGGCGCTGGAGCGCCACCAGGCGCGCATGCGCATCCGCCAATTGGCCTACTACGACGCGCTCACCGGCCTGCCCAACCGCAGCCTGTTCGCCGAGCAGGCCGGCGCGGCGGTGGCCCGGGCGGCCGCGCAGGGCCTGCCGCTGGCCGTGCTGTTCGTGGACCTGGACCGCTTCAAGCTGGTCAACGACACGCTGGGCCACCTGGCCGGCGATGCGCTGCTGCGCGAAATGGCCGGGCGGCTGCGCCGCCACGCCGGGCCGCAGGACATCTGCTGCCGCCTGTCGGGCGACGAGTTCGCCCTGGTCCTGGCCGGCGCCGGCCCGGCCGCCGCCATCGCCGCGGCCGAATCCATCGCCCGCGCCGCCGCCGAGCCGCTGCCCGTGGGCGACGCCACGCTGTACCCGACCATCAGCGTCGGCATCGCCCTGCATCCCGAGCACGGCGCGGCGCTGGACGCGCTGCTGCGCCACGCCGACATGGCCATGTACCAGGCCAAGACGGCCGGGCGCAACCAGTACCGCGTGTTCAGCGGCGGCATGGACCGCGTCGCCATGGAGCGCAAGCTGCGCGAGGCGCTCGAGCGCGACGACGGCCAGCTGCACCTGGCCTACCAGCCGCAGCTGGCGCTGGCCGACGGGCGGCTGTACGGCGTCGAGGCCCTGGCGCGCTGGCGCCATCCGGTGCTCGGCCCGGTGGCGCCCGACTACTTCGTGCCCCTGGCCGAGGAAAGCGGCCTGATCGTGCCCATCGGCTCGTGGGCGCTGCGCGAGGCCTGCCGCCAGCTCGCCCTGTGGCGCGCGGCCGGGCTGGCGGTGCCGGCGATCTCGGTCAACCTGTCGCCCACCCATTTCCACAATCCCGATCTGCCGGCCATCGTCGCCGCCACGCTGGCCGAATTCGCGCTGGCCGCGGGCGATCTCACCGTGGAGCTGACCGAAAGCGTCTTCATGGACCCCGACCCCGTCACGGCGCGCACCGTGGCGGCCGTGCACGAACTGGGCGTGCGCCTGTCGGTGGACGATTTCGGCACCGGCTATTCCAGCCTGGGCCAGCTGCGCCGCCTGCCGGTCGACGAGCTCAAGCTGGACCGCAGCTTCGTCAACGACGTGGCCACCGACCCGGTCGCCCGCGCGCTGGCGCAGGCGGTGCTGAGCCTGGGCGAGAGCATGCGCCTGTCGGTGGTGGCCGAGGGCGTGGAAACGCCGGCCCAGCGCGATTTCCTGCGCCGCGCCGGCTGCGCCGCGGCGCAGGGCTACCTGGTGTCCCCGCCCATGGAAGGCGAAGTCCTGAGCGCCTGGCTGGCCGAGCGCGCCGGCGGGCCTGGCTCGTGACGCCGCCGGCGCGGGGCGGAATGCGTGAAAGGTTAAAAAAACAAAAACCGATGCGAATAAGCCGCAATCGGCCTGCGGATGCGGCTAGTATTTTGAAATATCAAGCTTTCCTTTGTAATATAGGCAGTTTCCCCAGGCGGGACTTGCGGGCTTTCGAGGGCGGCATGCCGATGCGCCCGAGTCCGCCGACCCATCTCCCCCATCCTTCAGCGCGGAGCATCTGACCAGCATGGCGTATCTCGGCCTGCGAGCAAAGTCGCTGGTGGCCCTCGTATTGGCATGCCTGCTGGCATTGATTCCCGCCGCCCTGGTCGGCTGGCTGGCCATCGACGGGCTGCGCGAGCATTTCGGCCTGACCTATGCGCGCAATCTCACTGAACTGAACGTGCAGCGCATCCTGGCGCCGCTGTCCCGGGAGCTCGTCCTGTCGCGCCGCCTGGCCGATTCGGAAATCACGCGCGAGTGGCTGCGCGACGAGGACGACCCGGAAAAGCGCGCCCAGTTCTTCCGCGAGGCCGAAGGCTACCGCGGCGACCTGAGCGGCCACGCCTATTTCATCGCCAGCGCGCGCACCGGCCGCTACTACTACAACGGGCCCGACCGCCCGGCCTCCGAGCAGCCGGTCTACGAGCTGAGCCGCGACAACCCCGACGACCACTGGTTCTACACCAGCCTGCAGGCGCCCGCGCCCTACAACCTCAACATCAACCGCGACCGCGGGCTGGACATCACCAGCATCTGGTTCAACGTGGTGATACGCGACGGCGACAGGCGCGTGGGCCTGGCCGGCTCCAGCCTGGACCTGACCGGCTTTTTGCGCAGCTATGCCGACAGCGGCGCGGTCGGCGTCACGCCGATGATCCTGGACAAGTCCGGGGCCATCCAGATGCATGCCGATTCCCGGCTGATCGAATTCGACGCCGCCGTGCGCAACAGCGGCGACGAGGGCGGCGTCTACCGCCTGATCGACGATGAGCCGGGCCGCGCCGCGCTGCGCGAGGCCCTGGCGCAGGCCGGCGAGCACCCCGGCGTGGTGAATACCGCCGCCCTGACCATGGGCGGCTCGCCGCAGCGCGTGGCCGTGGCCTACATCAAGGAGCTGGGCTGGTACGTGCTGACCGCGGTGGACCTGCGCGCCGCGCACGTGTTCTCCACCGGCTGGGTGACGCCCGCGCTGTTCGTCCTGATCCTGCTGCTGGGCGCGCTGCTGCTGGGCTTCGGCTTCCTGGTCGAAAGGCTGGTGCTGGCGCCGCTGCGCCGTCTGCAGCAATCCGCCGGCGCCATCGCCAGCGGCCGCTACGACGTCAGCCTGCCCGAGGCCAGCGGCAGCGACGAGATCGGCGACCTGGCCCGCGCCTTCGGCGTCATGGCCGACCGCGTGCGCAGCCACACCGCCGAACTGGAGGCCAAGGTGCGCGAGCGCACCCGCGCCCTCGAAGAGGCCAACCGCGCGATGGCGGTGGCGCACAAGAAGATAGACGACTCCATCGACTACGCCAGCCTGATCCAGCGCGCCATCCTGCCGGACCGCCAGCTGACCCAGTCGCTGGGCGAGCGGCACTTCGTGCTGTGGCGGCCGCGCGACGTGGTGGGCGGCGATTTCTACGTGTTCCGCGGCGACGGCGAGAACTGCCTGATCGGCGTGGTGGACTGCGCCGGCCACGGCGTGCCGGGCGCGCTCATGACCATGCTGGCGCGCGCGGCCATCGACGCGGCCATCGGCGAGGCGGGCGTGCGCGACCCGGCCGCGGTGCTGGCGCGCACCGACGCCGCGGTGCGCGCCATGCTGGCCGACGCGCAGCTGCCGCGCATGGTGGCCACCAGCATAGACGCCGGCCTGGTCTACATCGACCGGTCCGCCCGCCAGCTGTCATTCGCCGGTGCGAAAATAGCGCTGCACGCCAGCAACGGCGAGGAAGTCCGCCGCTACCCCGGCGAGCGCCGCGGCCTGTGCGAGCGCCGGCCGGTGGCGCCCGCCGCGGTGCACGCGCCGCTGCTGCCGGGCTGGACCTACTACATGAGCACCGACGGGTTCCTGGACCAGGCCGGCGGCGAGCACGGCTTCGGCTTCGGCAACACCCGCTACGCCGAGATGCTGCGCGAGTGCGCCCGCCTGCCGCTGGCCGAGCAGGCCAGCGCCATCGGCGCCGCGCTGGAGCGCTACCGCGGCGACAAGCCGCAGCGCGACGACATTACGATATTGGCTTTCCGTTTCGACTGACATTGCGGCACAGGAGCCCTGGATGAGCCTACCGGACCTCTACGCCTTGCGCGAGCAGCTTACGCGGGACGGCACGATGCTGTGCTTCAACGGGCCCATATCGCGCAGCCTGCTGGAAGAAATCGGCCACGCCCTCAAGAACTACCTGGAGGCCGAGCACGCGCGGCCGGCCGCGGCCTCGGACGTGTTCGCCGTCTACATCGAGGTCACCCAGAACATCCGCCACTACGCCAACCAGCGCGGCTACGGCGACCACCACGCCGTCGCCACGGTGGTGATCACCCGCCACAGCGACGGGCGCTACGTGGTCTCGGCCGGCAACTGCGTCGAGCCGGAGGACGGCCGGGGCCTGATGGCCCGGGTGCGCGAGCTGGCCGCCATGGACAAGGCGCAGCTCAAAACGGTGTACAAGGAGCAGTTGCGCAAACCGCTCGATCCCGGCAGCTCGGGCGCCGGCCTGGGCCTGATCGACATCGCCAGGAAGTCGAGCGAGCCCATCTCCGCTTCGCTCAGGGAGACGGCCGACGGCAAGGCCTTCTTCAGCCTGAGCGTGGTGATCTGACGCATTTCGCGGACCGAAAACATGAAAGACCTGACGATCTCCGCCACGCAATCGACGCCGGAGGTGCGCACCGACAGCGAGCAGGGCATCCTGTCGATGCGTGGGGACTCCTATCCCGAGAACACCTTCGAGCTGTTCGGCCCGGTCATCCAGTGGGTCGAGGACTTCCTCGCCGGTAGCGCCCGGCCGCTGCGCCTGGACCTGCGGCTGCTCTACCTGAACACCAGCAGCGTCAAGGTGCTGATGGACATCCTGGACATGCTCGAGGACGCCCACCAGTCCGGCCGCGACGTCTCCGTGGCCTGGTTCTACGACGTGCGCAACGAGCGCATCGCCGAGCTGGCCGAGGAATTCAAGGAAGACTGCAGCTTCCCCTTCGACATCGTCGGGGAAGAGCCATGACTGCCGACGGCGGGCGCGCCCGGGGCGCGCGGGCCGGCCATGCCGGCCTGGCCGAGCTCGCCGGCCGCATCGAAGGCCTGCTCGCCGACCCGGCGCACCAGGGCCATCCGCTGCGCGAGGCCCTGGCCGACCTGTGGGGCTACACCAACGGCCAGCTGGCGCGCATCGAGCGCATCACGCATATTTCCGACGCCTACCAGGCCATGGCCAAGGAGCACGAAGTCTCCCTGGGCGAGCGCTTCGAGCGGCAGATGCGGCGCCTGGGCAAGGTCGCGCGCATCTCCGACCGCTACCAGGAGATGATGCGCGAGCTCAACACCACGCTGCGCGACGTGTCCTACCGCGACCCGCTGACCGGCCTGTACAACCGCCGCCTGGTCACCGAGCGCATGCGCGAGGACGCCGGCCGCGCCGTGGCCGCGGGCCGGTCCTATGCGATCGCGCTGATCGACATCGACCACTTCAAGGAAGTCAACGACTGCTACGGCCACGATCTGGGCGACCGCGTGCTGGTGGAGTTCGCCCGCGTGCTGACCGAATGCGTGCGCGACGGCGAGCTGTGCGCCCGCTGGGGCGGCGAGGAATTCCTGCTGGTGCTGCCCGGCGCGGCGCCCGGGCCGGCGCGCGGCGTGGCCTTGCGCGTGCAGGAAAAGCTGCGCCGCCAGCCGCTCATGGCCGGCAGCCAGCCTCTCTGGCTGACCATCAGCGTCGGCATCGCCCAGGTACGCGTCGGCGAGCATTTCTCCGTGGCGCTGGACCGCGCCGACCAGGCGCTCTACCGCGCCAAGCAGCTCGGCCGCGACCGCATCTGCGACGAGGACGAGATCTTCGCCGCCTGAGGCGCCGCCGCCTGGCCGGCCACGGCTCCGGGGACGGCCGGCCTTTGCCTCAGCCCTCGCGCATCCGCGCGAACACCGTTTCCGCGATCTCCAGCGTCCGGTCTATGACCGCCTCGTCGTGCGCGGCCGACACGAAGCCGGCCTCGAAGGCTGACGGCGCGAAGTGCACGCCCTCGGCCAGCATGGCGTGGAAGAAGCGGTTGAAGGCCGGCACGTCGCTGGCCGAGACTTCCGCGAAGGACGCCGGCACCTGCTCGCGGAAATAGATGCCGAACATGCCGCCGACCGAATCGGCGCTGAACGCCACGCCGGCCGCGCGCGCGCGCTCCTGCAGCCCCTGCGCCAGGCGCGCGGTCAGCGCGCCCAGGCGCTCGTAGAAGCCGGGCTGCTCCAGCGCGCGCAGCGTGGCCAGCCCCGCGGCCACCGCCACCGGGTTGCCCGACAGCGTGCCGGCCTGGTAGACCGGGCCCAGCGGGGCGATCTGCGCCATCACGTCGGCGCGCCCGCCGAAGGCGCCCACCGGCATGCCGCCGCCGATCACCTTGGCCAGCGTGGTCAGGTCCGGCACGATGCCGGTCAGCCCCTGCACGCCCTGCGGGCCGACCCGGAAGCCGGTCATCACCTCGTCGAAGATCAGCAGCGCGCCGTGCCGCGTGCACTGCTCGCGCAGGGTTTCCAGGAAGCCCGGCGCGGGCTTGACCAGGTTCATGTTGCCGGCCACCGGCTCGACGATGACACAGGCGATGCGGCTGCCGTGCTCGGCGAAGGCGGCCTGGACGGCCGCGCTGTCGTTGTAGTCCAGCACCAGCGTGTGCGAGACGAACTCGGGCGGCACGCCGGCCGAGGTGGGGTTGCCGAAGGTCAGCAGGCCCGAGCCGGCCTTGACCAGCAGGCTGTCGGCGTGGCCGTGGTAGCAGCCTTCGAACTTGACGATCATGGGCCGGCCGGTGGCGCCGCGCGCCAGGCGGATGGCGCTCATGGTGGCCTCGGTGCCGGAGCTGACCAGGCGCACCTGCTCCAGCGAGGGCAGGCGCGCGATCAGCGCTTCGGCGATGAGGATCTCGGCCTCGGTGGGCGCGCCGAAGGACAGGCCGTGCACGGCCGCCTCCTGCACCGCGCGCACCACGTCCGGGTGGGCGTGGCCCAGGATGGCCGGGCCCCAGGAGCCGACGTAGTCGATGTAGCGGGTGTCTTCGGCGTCCCACACGTAGGGCCCCTGGGCGCGCGCGATGAAGCGCGGCGTGCCGCCCACCGAGCGGAAGGCCCGCACGGGCGAATTGACGCCGCCGGGGATGCTGCGCTGGGCGCGGGACAGGAGTTCTTCGTTGCTGGGCATGGCTGGGGTTCAGGTTTGGGGATAGAGCGCGGCGCAGCGGCGCGCAGCGGCTTCGACGTCGGGGGCCTCGAACAGGCCGGTCACCAGGGCGATCGCGTCGGCGCCGGCCTCGACCACCGGCGCGGCGTTGTCCGGGGTGATGCCGCCTATGGCCACCACGGCCGGGCGCGGCGCGGGCATGGCCTCGGCCAGGCGGCGCCCTTCGCCCAGCAGGGCGAGCGGCGCGCGCACCGCCTGCGGCTTGGTGGGGGAGGGATAGACGGCGCCGAAGGCGATGTAGTCGGCGCCGGCCTGCAGCGCCAGCCGGGCGCGGTCGATCTCGTCGTAGCAGGACGCGCCGATCAGCAGCCCCGGCCCGGCGCTGGCGCGCACCGCGGCGAGGTCGCCGTCGTCGCGCCCCAGGTGCACGCCGTCGGCGCCGCATTCCAGCGCCAGGCGCCAGTGGTCGTTCAGGATGAAGGCCACGCCCAGCGAGCGGCACAGGTCGCCGACGTCGCGCGCCTGCAGGTGCTTGTAGGGCAGCGACACGGTCTTGCGGCGCAGCTGCAGCACGCGCATGCCGCCGCGGGCGGCCGCCCGGATGGCGTCCAGCAGGCGATCGGTGTCGTCCCACTCGGGCGTGATGCCGTACAGGCCGGCGGGCAGGCGGGCGGGCGTCGTCATTGGCGCCAGATCCGGCTGGCCACGCGCCCGCCCATGCCGGGCTGGAAGGACGCCGCCAGGGCCGCGTCGGCGTGGGCGATGGCCTGCTCGACCGCCTGGGGCATGGCCAGGCCGCGGGCCAGCAGGGCGGCCAGGGCGCAGGACAGCACCCCGCCGCTGTCGCTGCTGCGCTCGGGCGGGGCCTGCCAGGGCCAGCTGGCGGTCTGCTTGTCCGGGCCGACGAGCAGGTTGTTGCGGTGGCCCGGGCGCACCGGGTTGCCCAGGGCCAGGGCCCAGTCCGCGCCCGAGCCCAGCAGGGCGTGCAGCGGGCTGGGCTGCTCGCCCGGGTCGATCAGGCCTTCGGCCGCCCACTGGGCCAGCCGGGTGTGCTCGACGACCACCACGTCGGCCTGCGGCAGCAGCAGCTCGAAGGTGGCCGCCAGCAGGTCCTCGGCGTCTTCCTGGTCGGCCGCGTCGCGCGGGGCCGGGCCGCGCGGGCCCAGGTGCAGCACCAGCGGCAGGCTGCTGTAGTCGGCGGCGATCTGCGCCACGGCGCTGACCGATTCGGCGCTGTAGAGCGCGCCGACCTTGATGGCCTGCACCGGCATGTCTTCCAGCAGGCAGCGTGCCTGGTCGTCGACCAGCTCGGGCGATTGCGGGTGCAGTTCTTCGATGCCGGCGGTGTCCTGCACGGCGACGGCGGTCAGGGCGCCGACGGCGTGGCAGCCCAGCTGGGCGCAGGTGACGGCGTCGGCGGGCAGGCCGTCGGCGCCGCTGGGGTCGAACGGGCCGAAGAGCAGGACGAGGGGTGGGGTTGCGAGTGCCACGGAGGGGAACGGCGTCGGTCCGGGAGGGCTGGCGCGGCCGTCGGCGGCGCCCGGCCGCGAGGCCGCGCACGCCCGGTAGGGTTTGGGTAAGATTGACCCCATTGTATGGGATGGACGCCGGCCCGGGGGCCGGCACTAGAGAGAACTATGCGAACCTGGATGTGTCTTATCTGTGGCTGGGTCTACGACGAAGAGGCCGGCCTGCCCGAGGAGGGAATCGCCCCGGGCACCCGCTGGGAGGATGTTCCCCCCAACTGGGTATGCCCCGAATGCGGCGCCCGCAAGGAGGACTTCGAACTGATGGAAATCTGAAACCGGGCCGGATGGCGCAACCGGTCCGTACGCCCGCCGGGCCCTGTCCGACAGCCCCGGCGGGCGCACACCAACTACTAGGGGCAGCCATGACCGACAGCACTTCGACCGACGACAGCACTTCACGCGACGAACCGCTCAGCATCGACCTGTCCAACCAGTTCCTCATGGCCATGCCCGGCATGGTCGGCGGCGAGCTGGCCGGGTCGGTGATCTACGTCTGCGAACACACGGCGCGCGGCGCGCTGGGCCTGGTCATCAACCGTCCCACCGACCTCACCCTGGGGTCGCTGTTCGAACGCATCGACCTCAAGCTCGAAATCGCGCCCAAGGACGACCTGGTGTTCTTCGGCGGCCCGGTGCAGACCGACCGCGGTTTCGTGCTGCACGCCCCGGCCGGCGAATACAGCTCCAGCATCAAGCTGGGCGAGCTGGCCCTGACCACCTCGCGCGACGTGCTGCAGGCCGTGGCCGACGGCGACGGGCCGGCGCGCATGCTGGTCACCCTGGGCTACTCGGGCTGGGGCGCCGGCCAGCTGGAAGACGAAATGGCCCAGAACGCCTGGCTCAACGTGTCGGCCGACCCGCACATCATCTTCGACGTGCCCCCCGAAGAGCGCTACCCGGCCGCGCTGCGCCTGCTGGGCATCGACCCGGTCATGCTGGCCGGCGACGCCGGGCATGCCTGATGCGCCGCCCGCCGGGGGCCACGAAACCCTGCTGGCCTTCGACTACGGCGTCAAGAAGATCGGCATCGCCATCGGCAACACGCTGATCCGCCAGGCCAGGCCGCTGGAAATCCTCGCGCCGCCCACCCGGGCGGCGCGTTTCGCGCGCCTGTCCGAGCTGATCGCCGAATGGCGCCCCGACCGGCTGGTGGTGGGCCTGGCCCTGGCCAGCGACGGCTCCGACCAGTACGCCACCCTGCAGTGCCGGCGCTTCGCCAACCAGCTGCGCGGGCGCTACGGGCTGCCCGTGGAGCTGGTCGACGAGCGCGGCTCCAGCATGGAGGCCCAGGCCCTGCTGCCGCGCAACGCCCCCGACGATGCCCTTGCAGCGGCTATCATTCTGCAACGATACTTCGACCGCCCGGTTTCCGACCCGGCGCTGGAACCCCATGGACCCTGACTGCCCCGTCTATCCGGCCGACGCGCTGCCCGACGCCGAGACCCTCTACGACAGCCTGCGCGAGGCCGTCTCCCGCGCGCTGCGCGGCCTGCCGCCCGAGCGCACCCACCTGGTCGGCATCCACTCCGGCGGCGCCTGGCTGGCCGAGCGCCTGCAGCGCGACCTGGCGCTGCCCGCGCCCATGGGCACGCTGGACATCAGCTTCTACCGCGACGACTTCGACCGCATCGGCCTGCATTCGCAGGTCCAGCCCTCGGACATCTCCTTCCCGGTGGCCGGCGCCCACCTGCTGCTGGTCGACGACGTGCTCTACACCGGCCGCACCATACGCGCGGCCATGAACGAATTGTTCGACTACGGACGGCCCGCCTCGATCGGCCTGGCCGTGCTGCTGGACCGCGGCGGGCGGCAGCTGCCCATCGCCGCGCGGGCCATCGGCGCGCGCGTGGACCCGGCCCCGCAGGGCGCTAGCCTGGTGCTGTCGCGCGGGGACGACGGGCGTTTCGTCCTGGCGCTGGAAAAGGAGCCCACCCATGGCTAACCCGCAGCTCAACCGCAACGGCGAGCTGACCCATCTGCTGACCACCGAAGGCCTGCCGCGCGACATCCTGACGCACATCCTGGACACGGCCCAGACCTTCGTGCCGCTGGCCGACCGCGACGTCAAGAAAGTCCCGCTGCTGCGCGGCAAGAGCGTCTTCAACCTGTTCTTCGAGAACTCCACCCGCACCCGCACCACCTTCGAGATCGCCGCCCAGCGCCTGTCGGCCGACGTGTTCAACCTGAACATCAACGTGTCCTCGGCCGCCAAGGGCGAGTCCCTGCTCGACACCATCGCCAACCTGTCGGCCATGCAGGCCGACCTGTTCGTGGTGCGCCACGAGGCCAGCGGCGCGCCGCACCTGATCGCCCGCCACGTCGCCCCGCACGTGCACGTGGTCAACGCCGGCGACGGCCGCCACGCGCACCCGACGCAGGCGCTGCTGGACATGTACACCATCCGCCACTTCAAGAAGGATTTCTCCAACCTGACGGTGGCCATCGTCGGCGACATCCTGCATTCGCGCGTGGCGCGCTCGGACATCCACGCGCTGACCACCCTGGGCGTGGCGGAAGTGCGCGCGGTCGGCCCGCTCACCCTGCTGCCCGGCGGGTTGGAGCAGATGGGCGTGCGCGTCTTCACCGACATGCAGGAAGGCCTGAAGGACGTGGACGTGGTCATCATGCTGCGCCTGCAGAACGAGCGCATGCGCGGCGCGCTGCTGCCCTCGGCGCACGAGTACTTCAAGCAGTACGGCCTGACCCGCGACAAGCTGGCCGCGGCCAGGCCGGACGCCATCGTCATGCACCCCGGCCCCATGAACCGCGGCGTCGAGATCGACTCCGCGGTGGCCGACGGCCCGCAGGCGGTCATCCTGAACCAGGTGACCTTCGGCATCGCCGTGCGCATGGCCGTCATGAGCATCGTCGCGAGCGCCGGCTGACGGCGCAGGAATCCCGCACACGACAAGGCACAACGTGAAACTGCACATCAAGAACGGCCGCCTGGTCGACCCCGCCGCCGGGGTGGACGAGCAGCGCGACCTGTACGTCGCCGGCGGCCGCATCGTCGCCGCCGGCCGCGCGCCGGACGGCTTCGAGGCCAACCGCACGGTGGACGCCGCCGGTCTGGCGGTGCTGCCCGGCCTGGTGGACCTGGCCGCGCGCCTGCGCGAGCCCGGCTTCGAATACCGCGCCACGCTGGAAACCGAAATGCGCGCCGCCCTGGCCGGCGGCGTGACCAGCCTGGTGCTGCCGCCCGACACCGACCCGCCGCTGGACGAGCCCGGCCTGGTGGAAATGCTCAAGCACCGGGCGCGCCAGCTCAACCACGCCCACCTCTACCCGCTGGGCGCGATGACGGTCGGCCTGAAGGGCGAGGTCGTCACCGAGATGGCCGAGCTCACCGAGGCCGGCTGCGTCGCTTTTTCCCAGGCCGACGTGCCGGTCGTGGACAGCACCGTGCTGCTGCGCACGATGCAGTACGCCCGCACCTTCGGCTACGCGCTGTGGCTGCGCCCGCAGGACCCGTGGCTGTCGCGCGGCGGCGTGGCCGCCAGCGGCCCCTACGCCTCGCGCCTGGGCCTGGCCGGCATCCCGGTGCAGGCCGAGACCGTCGCCCTGCACACCCTCTTCGAGCTGCAGCGCAGCGTCGGCGCGCGCATCCACCTGTGCCGCCTGTCCAGCGCCGCGGGCCTGGAGCTGGTGCGCGCCGCGCGCCGCGAGGGCCTGCCGGTGACCTGCGACGTCTCGGCCAACCACGTCCACCTCACCGACGTGGACATCGGCTACTACGACAGCAACTACCGGCTGGAGCCGCCGCTGCGCGGCCAGCGCGACCGCGACGCCATCCGCGCCGCCCTGGCCGACGGCACGGTGGACGCCATCTGCTCGGACCACACCCCGGTCGACGACGACGGCAAGATGCTGCCCTTCGGCGAGGCCGAGCCGGGCGCCACCGGGCTGGAGCTGCTGCTGTCGCTCACCCTGAAGTGGGCCGAGGAAGCCCGCCTGCCGCTGGTGCAGGCGCTGCATCGCGTGACCGCCGGGCCCGCCGCCGTGCTGGCCGCGGGCGCGCCCGCCATGCCGGCCTGCGGGCGGCTGTCGGTCGGCTCGCCGGCCGACTTCTGCCTGGTGGACCTGGACGCGCGCTGGCGGGTCGGGCGCGACACCCTGCTCAGCCAGAGCGTGCACACGCCGTTCGACGGCATGGAGCTGCCCGGCCGCGTGCGCGCCACCGTGGTGGGCGGCCGCATGGTATGGGAGCAGGACGCTTGAGGCTGCTGCGCTTCGCGGTTCGGCTGCCGCTGGTACTGCTGCTGCTCCTGGGCGGGCTGCTGATCCTGGCCGTGGCCTACCGCTGGCTGCCGGCGGCCGGCCGCGCCTGGCTCAACCGCAACTGGTCGGCCTGCGTGCTGGCCATCTGCGGCGTGCGAGTGCGCGTGTCCGGCGAGCCCCGCCTGCAGGGGCCGGTGCTGTGGGTGGCCAACCACGTGTCCTGGATAGACATCTTCGCGCTCAGCACGGTGCGCGCCACGGCCTTCGTGGCCAAGGCGGAGATCCGCCGCTGGCCGCTGGCCGGCTGGCTGGCCGCGGGCACCGGCACGGTCTTCATCCAGCGCGGCCAGCGCCACGCGGTGCACGCGGCGGCCGCGGCCATGCAGCGCTATTTCGACCAGGGCGGCGCGGTCGGCCTGTTCCCGGAAGGCAC
>Ga0182746_1000673_pt1 | contig 41173 bp, 39 predicted proteins | sample eDN3rd30CBELigOP_FD_128881 | JGI IMG/M metagenome (GOLD analysis project Ga0182746, IMG submission 128881) | Enriched Organic Plus compost microbial communities from Emeryville, California, USA - eDNA 3rd pass 30_C BE-Lig OP (version 2) (version 2) ...
GAGGGTGCATTCTTCTCTTGGGTATTTGACTCCGGAAGAATTTGAGTCTAAGAATGAGAAAAAATAATTGGCTACACTGTCTCACTAAGCCATATCAATTACGAAAATTTCACCGCAGACCAAAGTTTTAGGATGAACAGTCATAAAATTGGTGGTTTCTTGCTTGCGAAGCTAATAGGCTCTTTTGATCATAAAAAGTAAAGGGGAAGAGTTGGAAAAACGCTACCGAGAACCTTATATTTTAGACTTTGGAAAGCTTGGCAATAGTAACCTAGGATATATTTCCGTTGCTGAAAATGTCAAAAGTCCATTCAAGATTGAGCGCGTTTTTTGGACGTACTATACACCTGAAAGTATTGTGCGAGGACGACATGCGCACTATAAAACTGAACAGATTTTAATTGCCGTTACTGGTAGAATTGTTGTCACGACTGATGATGGCAAGGGGAATGTGCAGACGTTTGTTTTAGAAGACCCTAGTAAGGGAGTCTACTTGCCGCCAAATGTTTGGCACACAATGCAGTACTCTCATACCTCGGTACAGATGGTGCTCGCATCTCAAGCGTATGACGAAAACGATTATATCCGAGACTACAATAGTTTTAAGCAGGTGTGGGGATAAGTTGTGAAGGATTTAGTTGAATTTAGAAAGTCGATTTTATACTTTTACTCACCATACAACTTTATCCGAGAAGCTAGTGTCGATACCCAGCTTAATAATTTTGTTTTCCCTCAAATTGAGTTTGGATCGGGCAATTCTTATAAAGTTCACGTTGACGGGTTTGAACATCAGTTTGTTTTTCAAAAGTTGCCATGGGATACGTCTTATTTCGGAATGACTACGTATAAGTTAAGCTATGTGCTATTTGCTCACCGAGATGAGTCAGTACTGACAAAAGCATGTTCGTCTTTTATTGAGTTTGTTTTTAGAGAAAAGGCTTATCTCTTTATAGAGATTCCGTCTGAAGATATTCTATTAATTCAAGCATTGTGTAAGGCGGGATTTGCTTTAATTGAGACAAGACTGACATACTATCGTGGCAATCTCGACCAGTATAATGAACCTCGTTATGCCGTCCGTAAAGCTACGGAGGCTGATTCTCAAAACCTGATGCGGGTAGCTCGAGAGATGAGAAATGAATACGATAGATTTCATGCAGACTCAGTGTTCTCAACACGTGCTGCAGATGAGTTTTTGGCAACGTATGTTGAGCAATCTCTCAAAGGTTTCTCAGATGTAGTTTTAACTTCAGGTGAGTCAGGCTTGCCTTCCGATAGTTTTTTGACGGCAAAATACTTTAAAAGCGATTGGAATAAGCTGGGAGTCCCCGTAAGTAAAATGGTTCTTTCTGCTGTCTCGGCGAATACAAATAAGGGCTGGTATAAAAAGCTTATTAGTGAAATGACTTATCATTTGAGAGACGTGGGCGCGAAGTATATTTTCATGAATACTCAGTCCACGAATAGGGCTGTCTTTTATACATGGGAAAAACTTGGCTACTCTCTTGGGTGTGCGACTCACGTGCTTAGCGTAAATAACTTAAAGGAGTCTTGAAGAACTTCTTTGTCGTTTGAGGGGCTCTCTGTGTTTTTGGCTAGTGTTGAAAAGTGGTATCTCAAGAATCGTATTTTGTTCTGGGTCATATTTGCGTGTGGACTACAGAATCTAATGTGGTTTTCTTCGCATTATTTGGGGGTGTCAACTTTTCCCTGGGATTTTCCATTAGGGTATCATGCCGTCAATTACTTTTTAGTCGAATCCTTAAGACAGGGTGTAGTGCCGGAGTGGGTTCCCATTCAGGGAATGGGATATCCAATGTTTCTGAACTTGCAAAGCTACGTCTTCTACCCCCTGCTTACTGTTGCGGGTCATCAGTGTCAGTATAAACTTAGAGATGGGAAAATCTGTGGATCCACTTATCAACTGCAGATCGATCATATTTTTCCTAAAGCGCTCGGTGGTTCGGATGACATTCACAATCTTAGAATTCTTTGCCGTACTCATAATAATCTAATGGCGGAAAAGTTTGGATTGACGCGGAAGTAAAAAGCCGAGTGAATCACTCCTTCACCGGCGGCAAAGTCTGCGAAGGCCGCACGGTCTGCTGATCTTGCAACGCGCGCTGCACGCTTTGTTCTTGTTGAAAACGATCCCGCGCTTTTCGTTCCTTCGCGGAGCGGGCGGTTTCGTTTTTATCTTTGTGATCTTTTTCTTTGCCGTTTTTTTGTTCTGAAGAATCCGAGTTCTCACGCGAGATTTCTTCTTCGGATTCGTTCGACTCGCGGGATTTTTCGGCGCGGTTTTCGGCTTGGGCGAGGGTGAAGATTAACAGGGATGCGGTTATAACACTGAGCATTTTCCAGGTTAAGTGTTCCATGAATCACCTCGCTCTTTAAAGCATACGTCGGTCAGATGAAATTCTCATTAGAATCAGATTTAAATTTTCTAATTTCATCTGCTTAAAAACAAGGCATTTCCGCAAGACTTCAAAGCGGAGCAATGGTATCAAACAGCGCAAGAAAAATTGAGGCCCCGGCGTTGAAGGGTTTGCGCCGAGGCCTAGAGGGGCTTAAAGTTGTTTTGAGTTAGTAAGAGAGGAGCGAGGGACCATCATGCCCAAAGGCCCTCTCAAAGACGAGTTAAATGTCCGTAACTCATTGATTTCATTTATTAAAATATTGTCATGCTCATTCTGAGATATGATGGTCCACACGCCGCCTTTTGCTGCCCATTGCGGCAGATTTTAAATCCTCAAAAAAGTTTCTTAGCCACCTTGACGAAAGCGATGGCCGACCCACATTTAGAGTGCTAATCAGTAGATAACTTCATGGAAACTAAGGAGATTTTGGTATGGGTAAAATAATTGGTATTGACTTGGGAACGACGAACTCTTGCGTCGCGATCATGGAAGGCGGCGAGCCTAAAGTTCTCGTGAACGAAGAAGGAGCTCGTACCACTCCATCCGTAGTCGCCTACACCAAAGATGGCGATCGTCTTGTCGGTCAGATTGCAAAACGTCAGGCCGTCACAAACCCGGAAAACACCATCTATTCCGCGAAACGTTTTATTGGTCGCAGATTTGAAGAGGTTCAAGAGGAAATCAAACTTGTTCCTTACACTGTGGTTGCTAAAGGCAACGACTGCGCGTTCAAAGTTCAGGGCAAACAAGTTTCTCCTGAAGAAATCGGCGCGGCGGTTTTGGCAAAACTCAAAAAAGTCGCTGAAGACTATTTGGGTGAGCCCGTCACTGAAGCGGTGATCACAGTTCCTGCTTACTTCAACGATGCGCAAAGACAGGCAACGAAAGATGCCGGCCGTATCGCGGGTCTTGAGGTGAAACGTATTATCAACGAACCGACAGCGGCAGCGCTCGCTTACGGTCTTGATAGAAAGAAAGACGAAAAAATCGCGATCTATGACTTCGGTGGTGGTACTTTCGATATTTCGATTCTCGAAGTCGGCGACGGCGTTGTGGAAGTGCGCGCGACCAACGGTGACACTCACCTTGGTGGTGACAACTTCGACACAGTGATTTTGGAGTGGTTGATCTCTGAGTTCAAAAAAGACCAGGGTATTGATTTGAAAAATGACAAAATGGCGTTGCAACGTCTTAAAGAGGCGGCGGAAAAAGCGAAGATCGAACTTTCCTCCACTCAAGAGACAGAAATCAATTTGCCATTCATCACCGCAGACCAGTCCGGCCCGAAACATCTGCAAATGAAATTGTCTCGCGCCAAATTTGATCAAATGACTGAGGACTTGGTGAAACGCTCTATGGAGCCTTGCCGTAAGGCATTGTCAGATGCGGGCTTGAAAGCTTCCGATATCGACGAAGTCGTTCTTGTCGGTGGTTCCACTCGTATTCCTGCGATCCAAAAAGCGGTGAAAGACTTCTTCGGTAAAGAGCCGAACCGCACTGTGAACCCTGACGAAGTGGTTGCAGTCGGTGCCGCAGTTCAAGGCGGTGTCTTGGCCGGTGAAGTGAAAGACGTTCTTCTTTTGGACGTGACTCCACTCAGCCTTGGTATCGAGACTTTGGGTGGCGTGATGACGACTTTGATCGAGCGCAATACGGCGATTCCGACGAAGAAGTCTCAGGTGTTCTCAACTGCGGCGGACAATCAGCCGGCGGTGGACATCCATGTTCTGCAAGGCGAGCGTAAGATGGCGTCTGACAACAAAACTTTGGGACGCTTCGAGCTTGTCGGTATTCCACCGGCACCGCGCGGAGTTCCTCAGGTCGAAGTGACCTTCGATATCGACGCCAACGGTATCTTGCATGTGAGTGCGAAAGACATGTCTTCCGGCAAGTCTCAGCAAATCAAGATCACGGCGCAATCCGGTCTGTCTGAGGACGAGATCAAGCGCGCAGTATCAGATGCTGAGGGCCATGCGGAAGAAGACCGTCGCAAGGCGGAAGCTGCGACTCAGCGAAACAATCTCGACAACCTGGTTTACCAGACCGAGAAGCTGATCAAAGATTCCGGCGCGCAATTGCCTGAAGCGGAAGTGAAATCTGCGAACGACGCGATTGCGGATGCGAAGAAGGTTCTTGAAAACAAAGGCGCAAGCGCGACGGAGTTGAAAGACGCTTTCGATAAATTGCAGGCGCTCACTCACAAATTGACGTCTGAGTTGTACAAAAAACAAGGTGGCGCTCAGCCCGGCGGTAACGACGGCGGCGGAACCGGTGGTCAAGAGGGTGGAGCATCCTCTGACAAAGGCGGCGACGATGTGATCGATGCCGACTACAAAGACGTGAACTAATTTGTAGCGCAATAACAGTAGAAATTAAAAAGCCGGGTTTTCGTAAGGAAGCCCGGCTTTTTTTATTCCTGTTTTGCGGAATCAATTCTTACCAAACTCCAGCGGTAAGCGGCCCGCGCGGATATTCACTTGCAAACTCGGCACTAAAAGTTTCGGCGCAGAAAGAGTGGCGTCACGGCGGGTGCGAAAAGAAATAAATTCTTCAGCAGCAGTATGCGCTTTGAGATGAGCGTTCTTTTCTTTTTGCTCAGCCACGGTAGTGGTGAAGGCGAGAGGCCGCCCTTGCGGCTGATAGTCGTGGCCAACGAAAATGCGTGTTGAATCCGGCAAGGAATAAATTCTTTGCACTGATTTATAAAGCTCTTCAGCACTGCCGGAAGGAAAATCGCAGCGGCCGGTCCCGCAGTCAGGCATAAAGAGCGCATCACCAGAAAAAAGAACATCTTCAAAGCGGTAACAAACGCAAGCCGGCGTGTGACCGGGAGTAAAAAGAACTTCAAACTCCAAAGAGCCCGCTTTTACTTTTTCGCCGTCTTGAAAAAGACGATCAAACAAAGCGCCTTCGGTGTCGGCTTCAGGCAAATTAAAAATGTTTTTAAAAACTTTTTGCACTTCCACGATGCGCGCGCCGGCGCCGACTTGGATATTCGGGAAATGGTCTTTAAATAATTGCGAACTAGAAAGATGATCCGCGTGCGCATGTGTTTCTAAAACAAAGTGGGGCTTCAGCTGTTTTTCGCGCAGATAATCCAGCACCGGTGTCACAGAGCGCGTGCTTAATTCGCCGGAAGCGGCGTCGTAATCCCACACAGGATCAATAACAACGGCATCCAAAGTTTGCGGATCGGACGCGACGTATGTCAGCGTCGATGTGACCGGATCGAAAAAGTGCTGAATTTGTAAAGCCATGCCCTGGAGAATAGCGCCAGAAAAGGGCAGAAGAAAAGTTTTTTCAGTTGTCCGCAGGCAAGATACTCAGCGCTCCGCCGCATTACCATTTGACGCGAAAACCTCAAGGGCTACGATTTAAGGTGAAACGAGGTGTTTATGCACAAAGATCTTTTTCCCGTCCCCGAAGCCGTCGCTAAGAACGCTCTTATAAACGAAGCCAAGTACAAAGAAATGTACGAAAAGTCGGTGAAAGATCCGGAAGGTTTTTGGGCCGAGCAAGCTGAACGCCTGCACTGGTTTAAAAAATGGGACAGGGTGAAAGACACAAGCTTTAAAAAACCCGTCACCATCAAGTGGTATCAAGGTGGAAAGCTCAATGTTTCCTACAACTGCATTGATCGTCACTTATCCCAGCGCGGAGACAAAGTCGCTCTGATCTGGGAGCCAGACAATCCGCAAACACCGGTGCGCAAAATCACCTACAAAGAACTCTCGCAAGAAGTCGGCCGTTTTGCGAACGTCTTAAAGAAAATGGGCGTTAAAAAAGGCGACGTTGTCACCATCTACATGCCGATGATTCCCGAAGCTGTATTTGCGATGCTCGCCTGCACGCGCATTGGCGCCATGCACTCTGTGATTTTCGGAGGATTTGCCCCCGATTCTATCGCCGATCGTATCATTGACGGAGAATCCAAATTCGTGATCACGGCGGATGCGGGATTTCGCGCGGGAAAAGTTCTGCCTCTAAAAGAAAATGTCGATAAGGCTTTGGTGAAAGCTCCGATCGTAAAAAATGTTCTTGTCGTGAAATACGCGCAAAATTCCATCGACATGCAAACCGGTCGCGATATTTGGTATCATGAGATTTCTCAAGGTGTTAATGACAAATGCGACGCCGAAGCCATGGATGCGGAAGACCCCTTGTTCATTTTGTACACCTCCGGCTCGACAGGAAAACCCAAAGGCGTCTTGCACACGACGGGAGGTTATCTTGTCTTTGCCAGTCTGACTCATCAGTATGTTTTCGATTATCATGAAAACGATATTTACTGGTGCACAGCGGATGTGGGCTGGGTGACGGGTCACAGTTACATTGTCTATGGTCCGCTGGCGAATGGTGCGACGACTTTGCTTTTTGAAGGAACGCCGAATTATCCGACACCCTCCAGATTCTGGGAGGTGATCGACAAACACCAGGTTTCTATTTTCTATTCTTCTCCAACAGCCATCCGCTCTTTGATGCGTGAAGGGGAGTCTTTCGTCAAAAAAACGTCCCGCAAATCTTTGCGTATTTTAGGCAGCGTGGGTGAGCCCATCAATCCGGAAGCCTGGCTGTGGTACCACGAAGTGGTTGGCGATGGCCGATGCCCGATTGTAGATACGTGGTGGCAGACGGAAACGGGTGGTATTTTGATTACGCCACTACCGGGAGCTATCGCCGCAAAACCAGGTTCGGCGACATTGCCGTTCTTTGGTGTTAAACCAAAACTGCTCACCAGTGAGGGACAAGAAATCACAGGTGCGGGCGAGGGTGTTTTGGTTATGGCGGATTCATGGCCAGGGCAAATGCGCACGGTGTATCGCGATCACAAGCGTTTTGAAGAAACTTATTTTTCCACTTACGCCGGCTATTACTTCACCGGCGATGGCTGCCGCCGTGACGAAGACGGATACTACTGGATCACAGGTCGCGTGGATGACGTGATCAATGTTTCCGGTCACCGTTTGGGAACCGCGGAAATTGAATCAGCGTTGGTGTCACATCCGCAAGTCGCGGAAGCGGCTGTCGTGGGATACCCTCACGATATCAAAGGCCAGGGCATTTACGCTTACGTGACTCTAAAAGCGGGAGTGGCGGCAACGGAAGAATTGCGCAAGGAATTGATTCAAACTGTGCGCAAAGAAATCAGTCCAATCGCCACACCGGACCTGATTCAGTGGGCGCCGCGCCTGCCGAAAACCCGCTCTGGTAAGATCATGCGCCGTATTCTGCGCAAGATTGCAGAAAACCATCCTGACCAACTAGGCGATATTACAACGCTTTCCGAGCCGGGCGTGGTTCAAGAACTGGTGGACAACAGGATGAACCGGTGATAATTTTGCCGTGCATAAAGAGGTAAGACTATGACTCAACTGATGACACTGGTTTTGATGGTTCTCGGTGCGGCGTTCAGCCGTTTGATTCCTCATCCTTGGAACTTCACTGCGATCGGCGCGATGGCTCTTTTTGGTGGAGCGTATTTTCCGTCCAAAAAACAATCGTTGCTGATTCCGCTGGCGGCACTGTTGTTGAGTGATCTTGTGCTGGGCTTGCACTCGACGATGATTTTTGTCTATGCCGCTTTTGCTTTGATTGTGATGTTGGGTTGGTCTTTGCGTGAGCGTAAAGCTCCGGCGCAGATCGCGGCTCTGACTTTGGTGACAAGCTCGCTGTTTTTCCTCATTTCCAACTTCGGTGTGTGGTTCATGCAGGATATGTATGCGAAAACATGGCAAGGTCTTTTCCAGTGTTACGTAGCGGCGATTCCTTTCTTTGATAATCAAATTTACGGCGATCTTTTCTTCTCGGCATTGCTCTTTGGCGGTTATGAAGCTGTGAAATACTTTGCTCCGGAATTTGCCGGGGCTTCCAATCGTAAAGCTTAATGGCTTTTGATTCTCTTCATTCGCATTCACGAATTAAAATGGGCCTGCACAGGCCCATTTTGCATGGAAAGGTGAACTTTCCGTTGTGTCTGGCTCCCATGGTGGGACTGACTCATGTGGCTTTGCGTGAAGTGATGCGTGAATATCTGCCGAAAGATGCTTTCACGATTTGGCCGACAGAGATGCTGAACTCGCGCCGTATTCCCGGCGAAAACTTGGAAAAAACTCCAGAGACTTTGCGTGCGCCTTCCGAAACCGGCCTTGTGCCGCAAATTCTCGGTAACGAAGAAGAACCCATCGCAGCCAGTGTGCAGCGTTTGATCGAATGGGGCGCTGAAGCCATTGATATCAATATGGGCTGTCCTGTGCAAAAAGCGCTGAAGCACAACTACGGTGTCGCTCTTATGGGAGATCCGCAGTACGCCGCTGAAGTCGTGCGCATGACTGTCAAAAATTCGTCAGTGCCGGTCAGTGTAAAACTGCGCGCCGTGGGAAGTACCAAAGAATTTGACGAGCTTTTAAGTTTTGTCATGGGTCTCCGCAATTCCGGCGCAAGCTGGGTGTGCTTGCATCCGCGCACAGCCGCGCAAAAACGCCGGGGTTCCGCGGATTGGGAACAGATTCGTCAATTGCATGCGGCGGTGGATTTTCCCGTGATCGGTAACGGCGATATTCAAACGGCCGAAGACGCGATCGCCATGCTTCAGGAAACGGGCTGTGATATGGCGATGGCCGGCCGTGGTTTAGCGGCGCGCCCGTGGATGCTGTGGCAATTGGGTGAAGAGCTGGGCTTTGCGGCGCCTGAGGGAAAAGAAGGATTGCAAGCGCCACGCACGAATGAAGAAGAAGGCGCTGAATACGGTCGCTGTCTTTTAAAATTGATTGAAAAATGCCGTTATTATTTTGGCGAAGACCTCGCGATGCGCAAGGTGCGTTTCTATGTGCGCACAACATCCGTGTGGCTGCCGTTTGGAAATACGCTTGTGGGAGTTTGTGCGAAAGCCCGCACGACGGAAGAAATGATGGCGGGTGTTCAGAAGTTTTTTGAGGGCCCGGTGGAAATGAGCCCTCGCACGGAATTGCGTCAGTAATTATTTTTCCAGCATTGGCATGAGTTTGCCTTCTTCATCCAGAGCTTTAAGATCGGTGTAACCGCCGACCAATTCGCCGTTGATAAGGATGATAGGTACTGTTCTCCAGCCGGTTTCATTTTTAATGCGTTCGATCTCTTCAGGCTGCCCCGTCAAATCCACGATATCGTAAGCAATGCCACGTCCTTCAAGGAAATTGATAGCGCGATCGCAGTAAGGGCAGGGGTCTTTTTTATAGATAAGTACTTTTGCCATAATTCTTTTTGACATACCCGGAAGGGGGAGACAAGGTTTCTCTAAGATGAAGTGTCTGCTCTGTCTCAATCCTCACTCAGCTCCATTTAAGGTGCTCAAGAAACCTGAGCGAAACTATTATTATTGCGCAGAGTGCGATCTCATCTTTATGCATCCCGAGGAACGCTTAAGTATCCAAGAGGAAAAGTCGCGCTACGATCACCATGAAAACCAAGGCAGTGCAGGGCATCTGGCGTTTTTAGAGCCGCTCATTAAGGACCTGCACAGTCAATTTGTGGCGGCGGGACTTTCTCCGGCGCAGCTGACGACGCTTGATTTCGGCTGTGGTCCTACGCCGGCGCTTTCCGCGGTGTTAGCGGCCAAAGGGTATAAGACGTTTCACTATGATTTGTATTACCATCCCGATCAGGATCTCTTGCGTCGCAACTATCACATGATCACAAGCACAGAGGTGTGGGAGCATTTGCAAAATCCGCGATTGGAAATCGAGCGCATGTTGCGCTTACTCAAGCCCGGCGGACTTTTAGGTGTGATGACCTCCGCTCACCGTGGCGAAGCGCACTTCCACGATTGGCACTACCGTCGCGATCTCACGCACATTGTTTTTTACTCCGCAAAAACCATGGAATGGATCGCTCGCACCTGGAACCTGCACGTGCTTAAAGCGCAAAGCCCGTACTGGATTTTTCAGAAGCTTTCTTAATCTTTGACAAAGTTCTTTGTTACCGTCATGAGCGTTTCAAGATTCATCCTCGCCATCAAGTTACTTTGAAAGTTTCTTAAGTGCAGATTCGCTCAAGGCTCGAGCGGAATTCGAGCGGTTTTTTTAGGATTTTTATTTCATCGAAAACTTGCTTTGCTTCGCCGTTCTTTAAGGACAAAGCTTTGAGCCATTGCTTGGTGCGGGAGACGGCAAAGTAGTCGTTAATGTACAAGGTGCTGGCTTCAAAAAATTGTGGAAGCAACGGTTTGGCTTTTTCCCAGGACATTTCTTCGACGGTTTCTTGGGACAGACTTTGTTTGATTTGCTTAAAGATGAACGGATTGCTCATCACTCCGCGACCGATCATGTAGTCTTCGCAGGCGGTGACCTCCACGCAGCGGTGAAAGTCGTGAACGTTCCAGATTTCGCCGTTGGCGATGATCTTGATTTTGGTTTTTTCCTTAATGCGCGGAATCCATTCCCAGTAAGCGGGTGGTTTGTAGCCGTCCGTTTTTGTACGGCAGTGGATGGTGAGCCACGTGGCATTCGCCGCTTCCACGGCTTGAGCGATTTCAATACAGCGAGTGGGATCATCAAAACCCAGACGGATTTTCGCCGTCACAGGAATTTCCGCAGGCACGGCTTTGCGAACCGTATCGACGATCGTAAACACACGATCGCAGGATTTCAGCAAGGTCGCGCCACCGTCATGACGGTTCACGGTCTTTGCGGGACAACCGAAATTCAAATCAATTCCCAAAGCGCCTAATTTCACAGCGCGCTGAGCGTTCAGAGCCAAAGGCTCGGCATGGCCGCCTAACAATTGCACGAACACCGGGGTTCCTGCGCGTGTGCGTGAGCCGGTTTTTAGCTCGGGGCAGTTTTTATAAAACACGCTTTCCGGGTGCAGGCGATCCGTGACACGCAAAAACTCGGTCACGCACTGGTCAATGCCGCCGATACGCGTGAGCGTATCGCGCATAACCCAGTCCACCACGCCTTCCATCGGAGCCAAAAACAGTTTCATGCTTTAGAGGCCGCCCATTTTTTTGACGAGTTCAAAATGCTTTTTATCGACCGGCTGAACTGAAAGGCGAGAACCTTTCTGCAAGACGACCATGTCTTTGAGCTTGTCGTTTTCACGCAAGTCATTGAGGCTGACAAAATCTTTAAACTTCTTTACGAACTCCACCTCAACGCAATACCAAATCGGTTTTTCCTTAGTGGCTTTCGGATCGTGATACTCGGATTTTTTATCGAACTGAGTTTTATCGGGGGCCGCCGCTTTCGAAACGCGGGCAAGACCTGCGACTCCTGGTGGTTCGGCGTTGGAGTGATAGAAAAGAACTTCATCGCCCACTTGCATTTCATTCATCATGAAGTTGCGCGCTTGATAGTTGCGCACACCTTCCCACCAGGTGGTTTTGTCTTTTTGCAAATGATCGATGGAATAAACATCAGGTTCGGATTTCATCAGCCAGTATTTCATTTGTTCTTCTCCGCTTTGACTTTGCCGGATTTAAAAAACCATTCACCGTGGCTTTTACGGAAGGTGCTCACTTCGTGGTGCGTGTACTCTTCGTCGTCCACGGAATAATGCGCTTTGAACTCCACCACGCCCTTGGTGCCTTTTTCCTCAGAGTGCAGGATTTCAAGTTTAAGGAATTTTGCGCGGTCGGCCCACTCTTGGTTGGCTTCCTCGTCGATGGTGTCCAGAGTTTGTGGATCCGTTGTGTCGCGCAAGTACTGCATCTGATTTTTGGCAAAAGCGCTGTAACGGGAACGCATCAAAGCTTCCGCGGTGGGCGCGAGTTTTTTGCCAGAGTGATAAACCCCGCAACATTCCGAATAGTTTTGTAAAGAGCCACAAGGACATTTCATAGTTTTTAATCCAGTTCCGCGAGCGAGGCTCGCTGCACCTCTTGCGCAAGGCGCATCCAGTTCCGCGAGCGAGGCTCGCTGCACCTCTTGCGCAAGGCGCATCCAGTTCCGCGAGCGAGGCTCGCTGCACCTCTTGCGCAAGGCGCATCCAGTTCCGCGAGCGAGGGCTCGCGGCAGGTCTTCCGCTATGGCGCAAAGGCGCTACGAACCTAGCAGATTTCCCTAAGCGGAGATACGGCAGGGTGATGGATATTGCATAGCATTATGGGCGACCCTAGGCAACAAGGTGGGATGCTTTTCTACCCAAGACCGTCCAGCGCTGTTATCGTTTTAAGGTGAGGTGAACAGCATGGAAAAATGGGCATTGATCACGGGAGCAACAGCCGGGATCGGATGGGCCACGGCGATGGCCTTGGCGGGGCAGGGTTACGGTGTTTTTGCGACCGGCCGCCGTTACGAAAAACTTCAGGAGCTAGAAAAGGCGATCAAAGCGAAGTTTCCCTCAGTCCCGGTGAAAATCGCTTCTTTTGACGTCTCGGACCGCTTTGAGGTCAGTGAATTTTTAAAAGCTCACTCGATAGAAATCGCTCAAATTGAAGTGCTGGTGAATAACGCCGGTCTTGCTAAAGGCACAGATAAAATGCAGGACGCTTCCCTCGACGACTGGGAGGTTATGGTCGACACCAACATCAAGGGATTGTTGTTCATGACCCGAGGAATTCTGCCTCACATGGTGCAAAGAAATTCCGGTCACATCGTGAATCTTGGCTCTGTGGCGGGCCGTTGGACTTATCCGGGCGGTGGTGTTTACTGCGCCACAAAGTTTGCGGTGCGTGCTCTCAGTGAAGGCCTGCGCATGGATCTGCTGGGCACAAAAATTCGTGTGACGAATATTGAACCCGGCATGGTGCACACGGAATTTTCGCTGGTGCGTTTTGAAGATCAAAACAAAGCCGATAAAGTGTATGAAGGCATGACGCCTTTACGAGCTGAGGACATCGCTGAAACCATCGCGTGGTGTGTGGCTCGTCCTGCGCACGTGAACATTCAAGAATTGGTGATTTATCCGACAGATCAAGCCCACGTCGGGCAGATTGCGCGTAGAACTTAAACCAAGCGAGGAGGCAAAATGGCGTCTCAAGGATTTCGCATTGAAAAAGACACGATGGGAGATGTAAAAGTTCCCGCGGATAAACTTTGGGGAGCACAAACGCAGCGGTCCACGCAAAATTTCCGTATTGGTGGCGACCGTTTCCCTCGGGAAATGATCCGCGCTCTGGGTATTTTAAAAAAATGCGCGGCTCTGACAAATCTCAAACTCGGTCTTCTTGACGCTAAGAAAGCGGACTTGATTGTCAAAGCGGCCGATGAAGTCATCATGGGAAAACTGGATGAGCATTTTCCTCTGGTTGTATGGCAAACGGGTTCAGGCACGCAGACGAATATGAATGCCAATGAGGTTATTGCCAATCGTGCGATGACGATGATGGGTGTGACATTGCCAAGCAAAGAAATTCATCCCAATGATGACGTCAATAAGGGTCAGTCCTCCAATGACACATTTCCGACGGCGATGCATATCGCGGTGGCCGAACAAATCGATGAACGTCTGCTGCCGATGATGGATAAGCTTTATAAAGCGCTTACAGCAAAACAAAAGCAGTTCCAGGATATCGTTAAAATCGGGCGAACGCATTTGATGGATGCGACACCTCTGACTCTAGGCCAAGAGTTTTCCGGATACGCAACTCAGCTGAAACATTCCATTCAAAGAGTGAAAAACACTTTGCCGCATCTCTATGAACTCGCTTTAGGTGGGACCGCGGTGGGTACGGGACTTAACACTCATCCCCAGTTTGCGGTGGAAGCGGCTAAAGCCATCGCTCAAGAAACAAAGCTGCCGTTTGTTTCAGCGGAAAATAAGTTTGAAGCTTTGGCGACTCATGACGCGCTTGTGGAAGTGAGTGGTGCACTCAACTCTGTCGCGGTGTCGCTGATGAAGATTGCCAATGACATCCGCTGGCTGGGTTCTGGTCCTCGTTGTGGGATTGGTGAATTGAATTTGCCGGAAAATGAGCCTGGCAGTTCTATTATGCCCGGGAAGGTGAATCCCACTCAGAGCGAGGCCATGACCATGGTCTGTGCGCAAGTGATGGGGAATAACGTGGCTGTGAGTGTTGGTGGTGCGAGTGGAAATTTTGAACTCAATGTGTTTAAACCTCTTATTGTTTTCAACGTTTTGAATTCCATTCGTCTTTTGGCGGATGCGTGTGACTCGTTCACGGATCACTGTGTGGTGGGCATTGAAGCCAACACTCAGCAGATTAAAAAACACCTCGAGCATTCACTGATGCTTGTGACGGCGTTGAATCCTCATATTGGTTACGACAATGCCGCGAAAATCGCCAAAACTGCCCATAAAAACGGCACAACACTGCGCGAAGAGGCCATCAATCTTGGACTCCTTTCTGGCGAAGAATTTGATAAGATAGTAAAACCGGAAAAAATGATTGGTAGCACGTAGGTGCGAGCGGGCGCCGGCGGCGCGGAACTGGAGTAGAGTTAGATGAACCCTTTGTTGGCCAAAGCGAGCTGGATGGACCGCGACGATATTCGCCCTTATGTTTTCGTCCGTCCCGAAAATCAGATTGCGCACCCAGGCTCTGTGCATCGCTTGGATTGGTTCGAAAAATCTCCGGTTTTTAAAAATCCCCTCGATATCAGTGAAATTTCTTTTGCGGATCGTTTGTACTCTCTCGAAGAGCGTGCCTTTGGTCCTTCCAATATGGCGATGCCTCGCTGGGTTTTCTATGATTGCGCTGTGATGCCAGGATTTGTCGCGGGATTTGCCGCAAAACCGTCGGCATTGACCAAGGAAATGCGTGAGGTCCTGGACCCGAAAAAGTTTCCAGCGACGGGTTCTCCGATTAAAACTTCCAAAGTTCTAAAAGAAGTGACTTCGCTGGACGACATGGATTGGGTGCCGCTCTCACTTTTCATCATCATTCCGACGATGCACAAAGGCGAGTGGGTGGCGCACAATTTGTGTTCTGTGAACTCTTTGCTGCCGGATGGCGGTCTTTATGGTCTGGGCTTCCTGTCCAAGGCTTTCGGACTGTGGTACGCTAACGTAGAACAGTGCTCAGGCATGACCCAGTGGGGAAGTCCTGCATTGAAGTTGCACTCGCATTACGGTCATTTGGAAGTGATCGGCGCTTATGCTCCGGTCCACTCTCATGCGAAAACCATCACGTACCGTGTGCAGGTGAACACGAACTGCTGGGAGAAGTTTTTCAATAAAGAGCCGGATTTGGCGTTTCTTGAAAACTACGGACCTACAGGAAAGCACATCGACCCGAAAAGCGAAGAGAGCATGCTGGATTTCCAGCATCGCATCGAGCGCCACGAAGGGCCGTTCTTCTTAAATGCGGCCGAGATCGCAAAAAAGAAGCTCGATGAAGAATTGATGATTTATAGTTTGAAACAACAATACTAGATAGGAAGAAAACATGACGATGAATACTCTGCCCCCCGTCGCGAAATCGTTTTTTACGTTCTGTAAAAAATGTGATGCTGATAGATACCATGTGGTTTTGGCGCACACTTCAGCGACGTCGGCAAAGATCAAATGCGAGATCTGCGGTTCACAAAAAACATATTCTCTTCCTAAAGCGCAAACCCGCACTGGCAAACCTTTGACGGGTGCCGCGGCGAAAAAGCGTGAACAGACTTTGAACTCGCGCCGGTCCAGCCACCGCAATGAATACGATATGCTGATGTCCAATGAAACGGCTCCAACAATGCCTTACAATATGAAGGCGAAGTTTGAGAAAAACACCAAGCTTCAGCATCCTAAATTCGGCATGGGTTTTATCAAAGACGCTATGTCTGATAAAATTGAAGTCGTTTTCGAAGATGAAGTGCGCACACTGATTCACAACCGACAGTAGTTCTCGCGCCAGGCGGATTGATTTTTGTAGGGTAATAAATGGATTGGCTTAAGGGATTAAACCCCGAGCAGCAGAAGGCCGTAAAACACAATTACGGCCCTTTGCTTATTTTGGCGGGCGCGGGTTCTGGTAAAACGACGGTTCTTGTTTCAAGAACCGGACGCTTGATTTCTGAACGGGTCGCACAAGCGGCGGAGATCTGCGTTTTGACTTTTACCAATAAGGCCGCGCGCGAGCTCAAGCATCGTGTGGGCGTGAAACTCGGCAACACTGGGAAAGGTCTTTGGGCAGGGACCTTTCACTCGTTTGGGTTGCAGATCTTGCGCCGTTTTCACAAGCATGCGGGCCTTTCTCCTTATTTCGGCATCGTCGATCAGAGTGATTGCAATGCGATTCTCAAAGATCTCGTCAAGGATATTAAAAACTCCGGCAAAGACCGTTTTGACGTTGATAAGCTTTTGAATATGATCAACGACCGCAGAACCGGCATGGCGCCCAGCACGGAAGCCTTCGACGAGTACCATGAAATGGTCGAAGTGCTGACGCCGAAATTCGCCAAGCGCTTGGAGCACCTGGGTGTCGTGGATTTTGAAGGGCTTTTGATCAAACCCTTGCAGCTTTTCAGGGAAAATCCCGACATTCTTGAAAAAGTGCAGACGTCCTTTAGCCAAGTGATGGTCGATGAGTTTCAAGACACCAACCGCCTGCAGATGGATTTGATTCAACAAATCGTCAAAGGGCATGGCAATATCACGGTCGTAGGTGATGACGACCAGTCAATCTATGGCTGGCGTGGTGCGGAAGTGAAAAATATTTTGAACTTTCCCCAGGAGTTTAAAAGCTGTGAAGTTATCAAGCTTGAAAGAAACTACCGCTCTTCGGCGGAAATTCTTGCGGTCGCTAACGCCGCTATTTCCAAAAATAAAAATCGCCACGGCAAGGTTTTAAGATCGCAAAACGCGCAAGACACAGGGGAGTTGCCTGAGGTTTTTGTGCTTGAGCGGGAAGAAGACGAATGTGAATTTGTCGTGAGCGAAATTCTGAACTTCCAGCGAAACGGTTACAAGTACAAAGACTGTGCTGTTTTGTACCGCTCGAACACCCAAGGCGGATTGATTGAGTCTTCCTTGCGCCGGGCGAATATTCCCTACAATATCTCCGGCGGCACTTCGATTTTCGACCGCCGTGAAATCAAAGATATGATGGCGTATTTAAAGCAAGCACTGGCTCCTAACGAGGTGTCTTTGCGCCGGATTATCAATGTTCCTGCGCGCGGCATTGGTGACACGACGATTGAAAAACTCAGTGAGTTTGCTTTAAAGAAAAGAATCAACTTTGTCGATGCCTGCCGCTTCTGGAAAGAAGCCGAAGTGCAGGACAAAGCCGGTGAAGCCATCGATAATCTGATGACCTTTATTGAAGAGCTTCCCAAAAACATTCTCGATTTCCGCGTGGGTTCAAGCCCCGGTGCCAAGCTTGTGGAAATCTTCCAAGGCATTGGCTATCGCGAGTACGTCTATAGCACGGCCGCCGATCCCACCAGTGCCGAGAAAAAATGGATGGTGGTGGAAATCTTTGGTCGCATTTTGGATGCTTACTTAGGCCGCCGTTCCTACGATATTGAAAATATCAAATCGTTCATTGACTCCATGCTTTTGCGTGATGATATGTCCGAGGAAGAAGAAGAACCGAACAAAGTGCAGCTGATGACTTTGCACGCTTCCAAGGGTTTGGAATTTCCCGTGGTGATTCTAGCCGGCGTGGAAGAAGATCTTTTGCCGCATAAAAACCTCGGCTCTGATATCGATGAAGAGCGCCGTTTGTTTTACGTCGGTGTGACTCGTGCTAAAAAGCGCCTTGTGATGTCTCGTTGCCAGCAGCGCAAACGCAACGGGGTGGTTCGTCCGGTGGCTCCGTCGCGCTTTCTTTTGGAAATTCCCAAAGAGCTTTATAAAGAGTATCCCTTGGGCGCGCGCCCCGTGGTGGGCCAAGAGCGCGAAGATCTTGTCGCCAATTTTCTTTCGAAACTCGAAAGCCAAATCGGCACAAAAAAATCCTAACTTTTCAAAACGCGGCGGAAATCTGTCGGCAGTGGAGTCTCAAAAGTTTGAATACGGCCGCCGATAGGCAGACTTAAACGGAACGCATGCAAAAACATACGGTCGGTGCCGTAGATCTCAGCCATTTTGTCATTGTACTTTTGATCGCCGTAACGGTTGTCACCGACAATCGCATGTTTGGCTAAAGCCGCGTGCTTGCGGATTTGATGTTGACGGCCGGTTAAAAGGCGCACTTCCACAAGGGAAAAATACTTATTGGCTTCCAGAACGCGGTAAAGAGTTTTCGCCTCGACACGGTCCTTGAGCAAACCTTGCGGATTTTTGCGACCTTCAGATTTATCGGAAATCGGGAAAGACCATTCATGCCATTCATCGGAAACAGGCAAAGCTCCACGCAAAAGAGCGTAATAAGTTTTCTCTGCTTTATGCGTTTGGAATTGTTCGGCCAAGTGCGCGGCGGTTTCTTGTTCGGTCGCTACCAAAAGCAAACCACTGGTTTCTTTATCCAAGCGGTGCACAGGGTAGATGTCGTGAAAAGTTCCTGGATGAAGTTGTTTTTTAAGCACACTGCGCACGTCCCCGGCTTCGTTGTGCACGGAAATGCCGACAGGTTTATCGACGATCAGCCAATGACGGGATTTTTCAATAACGGGGAGCTTATTTTGTTTCATCGAGTTCCTTTAAAATTTCCTGAATCTGGGAGGCGGAAAGATCCTGGGCCGTCAAATCGCTGGAAAAGAGTTTTCTCTCTTTACGGGACACCGCCAGGGAATGCACGGAAAATAACACAAGAAGGTTGAAGAAGACTCCCAGCCAACTCAAAAACAGGAAAAAAGTACCCATCAAAAGCAGATTCTTTTCATAGGCCGCCAAATCGTGGGCTTCCTTGCCGTCGCGGTAGGGCTCCAGATCCGAGCGCGACTCACGCTGCTGCCAGTTCGGGAGCCATAATTTGTCCTTTCTCAAGGGCTGGCCGCCAGCATAGGCCGGGTTTTGATTCTTAGCAAGAAGGTGGGGGGTGCATTCTTTCGTTGCGGCCGATGTATCACAATAAGCTTTGGGAGGTGTTTATGAACCCTGCCATCGAAGAGTTTTTAATCTTTCTGGATCAAGAGGATGACACTGATTACGGCGATTTTAAGCGGGAAGTGGACTTGCATCTTAAGCGCCTGATCGAGAATCTGCGGCCCATGACGCAAGAGCAAGTTCTGCAACTCAAAAAAATGCGCGAGCAATTACTCTGGACATATCAGGACGACATCGAGGAGATGCGCTCTTTGCTGAAGGATGAAGTTCGCCATTTGGAAGACTTCGCTCCTCCGGAATTATAACTCTCTGCGCTGTTCTTGCGCAGACCGCCTCCTTCTATGTAGGCTTGGAAACAAAGAGGAGGTCCTATGTCCACATTGGCGCCACAGGAATTTTGCATCACCCTCAGTGATTTGGCCTCTTTTATGGAAATCACTTCCGCGGAAGTGAAAAAGAAAGCCGAAACTGTTCTAAAGAAAAAGTTGAAATCGCAGTGGTTGCTTCCTGAGGAAGTGCGGGCCGTGCTTCTTGCTGAAGGGTACAAATACCCGCACAAAACGGTGTCCGTGCAAATGCTCAAAGGCGGAGTCGCTAAGACCACCTCTGTATTAAATATGGGACTGAGAGCCGCGATGTACGGCGCGCGTGTGTTGTTTGTCGATTTGGATCAGCAGGCGAATCTCAGTTTTGCTCTCGGTGTGGAGGATGAAAGCCTGCCGGTGTGGATCGACATCCATGAAAAACGCAAGAGCATTGAAGAGTGCGTGCGTTTTATCGAGCCGCATGTGGATTTGATTCCCTCTTCTTTGAATAACTCCGTTTTAGACCGGGCCTTGATGAATTCCCAGCGCAATTGGGCGCAAGCCGTGAAAGCGCCGCTGGAGAAAATCAAGCACCGTTATGACTTGATTTTGATCGACACGGCTCCGGCGCTCAGCATGGTGAATACCGCCGTGACGATTGCTTCCGATGAAGTCATCTTGCCTGTGAACCCTGACAAGTTCGCCTTTATCGGTTTGCAAAAGAACCTCGAAGAGCTCGATGATATCAAGAAAGATTTTGATCTGAACTTTGTGAAAAAGGTTCTTTTTACAAAATTTGACGGGCGTGAGAACGCCAGCCATGAACTTTTGCAGAAGTGCATAGATTCTTTTGAGGATACTCTTATGAAAGGCTATATTCGGACATCCGCCGAGGTGAAAAACTCGGTGCGTTCCGGTAAAAGTCTTTTTGCGGGGAAGTCCGCGGTGAAAGAAGACTATGATTTTGTAACCCGTGAAATGTTGGGATTTGCCTAAGAGGTTGTTATGCCACAAACTAAAGATTACGAAGGTAAGAAAAAACACGTGAAGGGAAAGCATCCCCACCACAGCAAAGAACACAAGCGCCGTTTGCACCGTGATATGATGCAAGCGTCAGAAGGAGACACGGAATCCACCATGGAAGAGTCCAGCGAGATGATGGCTGACGAAGCGATCAATACGGAAGCCCAAAACGAAGGCGTTCATGCCAGTGAAGCGACTTCTCAAGAAGAAGAAATGAGTCACAACGGCCACGGCAATGGCCACGCTCACAGTGAATCCACGACGGAAGAACAGCCGCGCGAAAAAATTCACTTGGAGTTTTACGGCAGTGAACTGATCCGCCAAAAGGCTCCTAAGGTGATGGAATTTGCCGACGTGGTTGCTGATGAATGGGTTCACGACGGACAGTTCGAAGGTTTGCCGGTAGGAAATCCGCTGGCGCAAATGGCGGCGGCGAAGGCTTTGCGTACAGCCAAAGACGTCGAAAAGAAATTGGAAGAAAAAGGCGTGATCGCGATGGCTAAAATGGGCCTTGATTACGTCAAATCCAAAATCGAAAAGAAAAACCACTGATGTCCCGGGCTGCGCGCATTCAGGATATTTTAACCAAGGCCTTGGAGCCGGCGTTTCTTGAAGTGGAAAACGAAAGCCACATGCATTCGGTTCCCGCCAACAGTGAAACGCACTTCAAGGTTTTGATTGTCTCGGAACGCTTTGCCGGAAAATCTCGCATTGACCGGCAGCGCCTGGTGAATGATCTGCTGAAAAGTGAATTGCAAAGCGGTCTGCACGCTTTAACGCAAAAAACTCTCACACCTGAAGAGTGGGAAAAGCAGAAAGCTGATTTGCAGTTTGAATCGCCCGAATGTCGTGGCGGCAGCGCTCGCGAGCGCCGTTAGTGGCGAGATTCCCTTATTCCCCAAATTCTTGAAGTTTGGATTTCAATTCGCCCAGCAGTCTTTTGACTTCCTGCAGCTGTTCTTCTTCGGGGGAAAGCTTGTTGCTCATTTCTTCGGTGAGGGCGTCCCAGGTTTCCAGAGCCTGCTTCAGATCCTTATTCAGATTTCCGAATACGGACTTGCGTAGGGATTCTTTCTTCTCCGCAGAGGGAGCAGAATCCAAAGGTGGGTTGTGTTGTCTTTCCAGGGTGCCGTCACTCATTCGCTGTACTGATTTTCGTTCGCTTTTTCTACCGAAAGTGCTTCATGCACAAGCACGATAGTGTTATAACTCTTCCTTTTAGAGGAGTGTGACGTCATGTCTCAAGAGATTATCTACACAATGAAGGGCGTAAGTAAAGTATATCCTCCACAAAGATACGTTTTGAAGGATATTTACCTTTCTTACTTCTACGGAGCAAAAATCGGAGTTTTGGGTCTGAACGGATCTGGAAAATCCACTTTGCTTAGAATTATGGCAGGAGTGGATAAAGATTTTCTCGGTGAAGCATTCCCTTCCAAAACAATGAAGGTCGGCTACTTCGAACAGGAACCGCACCTCGATCCCGCATTGACCGTTAAAGAAAATATTTTCGCCGGCATGGGTGAACTTCCCAAGCTCATGAAAGAATACAACGCCATCAACGATAAGTTCAGCGATCCGGATTTGGATCCGGATGAAATGAACAAGCTTATCGAAAAGCAAGGCGCGATTCAGGAAAAACTCGAAGCTCTGGGTGCCTGGGACGTCGATCAAAAAATCGAAATCGTGATGGACGCTCTTCGCTGTCCAGATGGTGATCTGCCGGTGACAAATCTTTCCGGCGGTGAAAAGCGCCGTGTGGCTCTGGCAAGACTCATTATGAGCGAGCCGGATATTTTGTTGCTCGACGAGCCGACGAATCACTTGGATGCGGAATCCGTGGCGTGGCTTGAACAATATCTTTCCAAATTCCCGGGCACTGTCATTGCGGTGACGCACGATCGTTATTTCTTGGATAACGTCGCAGGATGGATTTTGGAGTTGGACCGCGGTGAGGGTATTCCTTGGAAAGGCAATTACTCTTCATGGTTGGAGCAAAAAGACCGCCGTATGGCGAATGAAGCCAAAGACCAGGCTCGCAAAGCGAAAACTTTGGAGCGAGAGTTGGAATGGATCCGCCAAGGCGCGAAAGCTCGTCAGGCGAAATCCAAGGCTCGTATTTCCAATTACGAAAATCTTTTGAAGGAAGCTTCTCCGGAAAAAATCCAGGAGATGTCTATCTACATTCCGCCGGGACCACGTTTGGGTGACATCGTTGTTGAGGCGAAAAACATCACTAAAGCCTACGACCACAAAGTTCTTTTGGATGATGTGAGCTTCACGATTCCGCGCGGTGCGATTGTCGGCGTGATTGGACCGAACGGTGTGGGTAAATCCACTTTGTTCCGTATGATCACAGGCAAAGAAAAACCAGATTCCGGCAGCTTCAAAGTCGGTGAAACCGTGAAGATCGCTTACGTCGATCAGACTCGCGAGACTTTGGATCCAAACAAGACAATCTACGAAGAGCTTTCCGGCGGTGCGGATGTGATCAAACTTGGCACTCGCGAGATCAATGCTCGTCAGTACGTTTCATGGTTTAACTTCTCCGGAACGGACCAACAGAAAAAAGTGGGACAGCTTTCCGGGGGTGAAAGAAACCGCGTGAATATGGCGAAGATCCTTAAAGAGGGCGCGAACCTCTTGCTGCTCGACGAGCCGACGAATGATTTGGATGTAAACACCATGCGTGCGCTTGAAGAAGCGCTCTTGGAGTTCGGTGGTTCCGCGGTGGTGATCTCGCACGATCGCTGGTTCTTGGATCGCGTGTGCACGCACATCATGGCGTTTGAAGGGGATTCTAAAATCGAATTCTTCCACGGGAACTTCTCTGAATACGAAGAAGATCGCAAAAAACGTCTCGGTGAAAATGCCGGACCGAAGCGTGTCAGATTTAAAATGGTTTAATCAGCCAAAACTAAAAAGAGCGGGGAGACCCGCTCTTTTTTTTTACCAACAAGTGAAGTTGGTGTTATTCACTCGCCCCATCATGTGCTGCACGGTCCAGTTGCCGACAGCGGGGTCGAAGTAAAGTGTTGCCATGACCTGTCCCATGCCGTTAGCGACTTCGGTGCCCGAGGAGTTTTTCAAAGACACTTGCCAGCCGCTCCATTCAACGTGAAGCGTGGCATTTCCGCTTTGGTTATGGAAAATAACATGATAAGGCCCGCCCCAGGTTGTCGCGACAGAGTCAAATTTGTATCCAGGATCAGGACCTGCGTTACATCCGGCGACATTGTCTTGCAGAATCGGACCAGCCGCATCCCAGAAATGGGTTTCTCCGGCGCGGGCCACGATCTCCGCGGGCGTCCATGGAACGCTGGCGGTAATACCTCCGGAAGTGCGCACCACGGTAATGGTGCCGCTATTGGCTTGTTTGATACCACCATTCACTTCAAGCTTGGAAGCGGGGTTTGTGACGCCAATACCGACGTTGCCGGTGTCTGTTTTAAAGGTGGCGATGTTGCGTGTGGAAGCCGTTTCCGTAGCGCCGTGTCCTCCGCGAATGGTGACCGCCGCGACGTTGGCGCCGATGGCTTGAGTGTGCGCATTGATATAGGCAACACCGTCATCCGTATCACTTTCAAGGCTGACGCCATAACCGCTGGTGGAAAAAATGTTGCCCGTACCGACCTGCATGCGTCCCACAGACGGAGCATCAATGTGCAGTTTTTCTTGCGGAGAAGTCGTGCCGATACCCACGGCGCCGGCATCGGTGATACGCATGCGCTCTTGAATACCGCCGTTATCTTGTTTTGTAGAGAAAGTCATATAAGCACCAAGACCGTTTGTGCCGCCACTGCCGCTAAGTTTAGTTTCGATACGCCCACCACTGCGGTTGGCACTTAAAGAACCGTTATTCGCGGAACCAAACTCAATGGTGCCCAGATTATCACCGGAAGCGGCTGTGGCTCTGTTATTGCCCAGAACTAAGAATCCTGTGGATTCTGGAGAGCTTGTCGCGGCGCCAGTGATACTGATCATGCGGCGGTTGGTATTTCCGTTGGTAACGAGGAACAATCCTTGGCTGGAGCCCACCATAATGCCACTTGGGCCATGCACTTCGGCGTTTCCGTTCACAGTCAAATCTTCACTGGTTGAAAAATTGGAATTCCCTCCCGCACCGATGTACACGTCCCCCAATGACGAGACGGTAAGACGGGAACTGTTGTTGGTTTTCAAAATCAATGCATTGGCGTCATTGGTTCCAACCGTCAGAGTGGAGGCTGTGGAATTGCCACCGTCAATGATGACTCCGCCGGCTCCTTGAGGCAGAAGAGACACAGGAATTTTCGCCGAGCCGTCAAGTGCGACAAGATTTCCCGCAGCGGTGCCAAAGTCTTTGGTTGATGCGGTTCCTAGTCCTGATACTTGGGTGTTTGCAATGGCGATGTTTGAGCACACGAAGGTATCTGTCACCGCGCTCCATGTGAGAGTCTTGTCAGCGGTTGAACAAGACGATGGAACTTGGGCTGAGCCCGTGACTGTGGAGCGCAGCTGCCCGAAACCGAAATACTGAACATCCCACTGCGTGCCATTGTGAACGAGCACTTGCCCTGTTTGTGGTGTGGATGAGGACACAGCAACACCTTGGATTTTTTCAACCTTGGTGTTGGCGGTTCCGCCCGTCGAAGTCACATCACCGGTCATATTCGGAATATCGGCGGCACCTAAAGAAGACCAAGAAAGAATTCCCGTGCCATCGGTGATCAACACTTCTCCTGAAGTTCCCGTTGCGGCGGGCAGTTGGAACGTAAAATCGGAGGACAAAGTGGCCGGCGCTTTTAATTCAACGTAATTGCTGCCTTGATAAAGACGAAGACCGCTGGATGTTTGGATTGCGCCGCTTGTATTGATAGATGTCGTGCCACCAATGGTTCCTGACGTGATGGCGTTTCCTGAAACTTTCCCCGCGGTGGCAATGGTTGCAAGTTTAGAGTCGGCAATAGCCGCGCCACTTGCGATATCAGCGTCGACGATCGTGCCATCAGAAATTTTTGCTGAGTTGACAGCGCCGTCGGAAATTTTATTCGTCGAAACGCTGTTATCGCTTAACGTGACAGTGGCCGTGGGACTGCCTGTTGAAGTCACGTCTCCACTCAGGGAAGTAATGGCTCCGGTGGTGCCTTGGTCATCGCCGGGCACCCAGCTTGTGCCGTTGTATTTTAGAACTTTACCACTGGCAATGCCTGTCATATCGAGGGCAACGCCCTTGATTTTGTCGACGGAAGTCGCCCCTTGAGTTCCCGAAACATCACCAGCAAGAGATCCTGTAAAACCGGCGGAGCTTCCGGAAATATTTCCCGTGACGTTACTGCCGGAGACAGTCGGCGCGGAACATTCAAAAGTTCCGGCAGGAGAGATGTGACGGAGATACTGTCCCGCCGCGCACAGAGGCACATCGGTTTTAAGAATAAAATCCGCAGGCAGATTGGTTCCGAGCTTTTGCGCGCTTTGCGCGAATTTCGCGTGACCCGCAAAAGGAACGGCGCGGATTTCGTTATCAGGAGAAATAAGTCTCCAACCCGTACCATCATAAAACTGAACCCGCAAAAGACGTTTGTCATCGGCGATAGGAGTGTAAGTGCCTCCGGATTCGCAGTTTAACGGAACACTGTTATCAAAGCTGTCTAAAAGTTTAAAGCCGGCAGCCGCAGGGAAATTCTTTGTCCCCGTACCGATAGGTACATCGAAAACACCGCCGGAATTACGCATATCGATCGCAAGAGAAGTCTCCCGATAAATGGTGCAAGTTCCCGCCGGATTCATAATGGAAAACTCGAACTGAACGCCGTTCACTTCCAGCGCTTCACCGTGTGTATTTTTAATTCGCCCTTGATAGGTGAGAGAACCCGGCACCGCGAACGCGGGCGTCGCCAAGAAGTACAGAATGAAACGTGCAATGATTTTCATGTCCATCTAAGTTCTTTTCGGTATTTTTCGGTGAAACCTTCACAGGACTTAGTAAATTATGTCTCTGTATAAGACAAAGGTCGCAGGCTGTTTATTTGCCCAGCTTGCTTTCCAAACGCTCCAGGCGTGCTTTCATTTCTTCGAGCGCTTTATCCTTGGTGGCGTTGTCTTGTTTTATTTTTTCAAGCTCAGCGCGTGTTTGCTCTGTGGTGAGTTTGAGCTGTGAGTTTTCCTCTTTAAGAGAGGCGATTTCGCGGTCCACCTTTTCACTGTGCTCCAGCCATTTGTGGTAGAACTCTTTAAACGCGGCGATCAGTGGACTGATAAGATTCGAGTAAGCGACGGATTTATAACCGTTGCGGTTGTCTTGAACGACTTCAGGATAAATTTTTTCTACCTCTTGAGCGATCAAACCGATTTGCTTTTTCTTGTCATTGGTTTCCTGGTCGCGCCAGTAGTAACTCACCGGACGGATTTGCAGGACTTTGTCCAGCTCCGTTTCCAGCGTGTGAATGTCTTTTTTCAGGCGCACATCGGAAGATTGGGTGAATGTACCTTTGACCCAGGTGTTACCCACGGAACTGATTGTCATCAAGGCAACACCGGCGCCGAATGTGCCGTTGTAAATAACAAAGGAACCATCCGTTTCGTGAGTCATGTGATTGTTGTTGGAACCGCCGTCATTTCCCAACATTAAAGCGGCATAACCAGTTGAGGTTGTGACGTTCAAATGCGCGGTTGGTGTTATGGTTCCGATACCCACTTTACCAGCGGCGGTCAGCGCTAGCGGAGTTCTGTAAGTGGAGAATGTGCCATCGCCTGCTTGGTCCGCATCGAAGCGTAAGTTTGTTCCATCCACGGGTATACGCCAGTATTTTCCGGCGACGGCGCCCTGGTCTGTTTCATTGAAAATCAATGGCACGGCGGTGTCCTCAATACGAGTCGTGCCGGCAACATGAAGTTTACTTGCAGGCGATGAAGTACCGATACCGACATTTCCGGTGGAAAGAATATTCACCGTAGGAGCGCCATAGCCCAGCACCACAGCGTTAGAAATCGTATTGGTCACGCCACTGCCGACGACGATAGAGGACACTCCGGAGGAGTTGCCATTCCCCAGGATTGTGGTTGTGCGCGAACCACTCCCGCCATTGTTCACGGTATTATTATAACCAAAGAGGTAAGCACGGTTGCTGCCGCCGCCACCTGAAGTATAAGTATTCGTGTCACCGAAGGCGTAAACGATGTTAGAGATATTGGCGACATCCAAACTATTGCCGGTACCTAGAGAAACCTGGCCATTGACTGACAACTTCACTGAAGGCGTGGTTGTTCCAATGCCGACGTTTCCTGAGGAGGTCACGGTCATGCGAGTAGATCCGCCCGTTTCAAAATTAAGATCGTAAGCATCATTTGTTCCTAAAGTGGCGGCTCCTGCAAAACTATTTCCGCCGTTAGTGAAAAGTGACGAAGAGGCGTAGTTCGTGCATCCCATCACGCCCGAAGCATCGAATGTCAAAAGCTGTCCGATGCCGCAATTGAATGTTGTCACGGTAGAACCCGTGCCATCACTCGCCAGCAGCCGGTTGGCGGTGAGGGAGGTTACACCGGTACCGCCTTTAGAAACCGGAATTGTGGGCAGTTGCGATGTTGAAGCCGAACCTGAAAGATCACTGAATCCTAAAACGGCATTCACCCAGTTCGTACCATCGTATTTGAGCGTTTGTCCCGCGGAGTAAGCGCCTGGCACAACGGATTTGCCTTTGATTTTATCGACACTTGTTGTGGATGATGTGCCGCTGACATCACCTGCGAAGGTGGATGAAGTGCCAAGTTTATTATTGAAGGTTGTCCAATCCGTAGAGCTTAAATAACCGTCGGTTGTAGAGGTGGCTTGAGAGATTGTGATATTTGGCGAGGCGCCGCCACTGGAGGTGAGAGGCGCACTCGCACTCACAGTGGTTACACCGCTAGATCCTGTACCGTCACCGATTTTTACCCAGGCAGAACCTGTGTCCCGATAAATGGTGTTATCGTCAGAGCCGATATACAATCTTCCCGCAGTACCCGCGGCAGGACGAGAAGCGACAGTGCCTGTTTGCACACTGGGTGTTGCACCGGCATTTTGAATCGCGTCTGTAATACCGTAACCACTTAAAGTTGTAGGTTTACCCGTTGTGATCTTAGACCAATCAAGAGCGGGAATATCCGTTGCAGATAAAGTGGTACCAGAAGTCACACGACCTTGAGCATCAGTAGTCACTTTCGTATAAGTTCCCGCAGTGCCAGTATTTTTAAGAGTAACTGCACCTGTTGCCGACATTGTGGCGTCGCCAGACATGCTCACGGGCGCATACTGAGTTGTGCCGTTATACACCAAGAACTGCGCAGAAGTAGGAGCCGCCGCAGACACCGCCACACCTTGAATCTTTCCAACAGAAGGATTCGGATAAGTACCACTCAAATCTCCACCCGCAGAACCGGTCGGTACACGCGCATCACTAAAACGCGAATCATTACCCGCAGCGACAGTTCCTGCCGTCGTGCCCACATTCAAAGTCAATGCTGGCGTCGAAGTCGCATTAGTCACAGTGATATAAGAATTAGAAGAAGAAACCGAAGTGACAGTTCCACCCGAAGCACCACTCACCGGCGCACACACCAAAGCGGTCCCATTCCATGAAAGAAATTCATTGGCAGCACACGTCGGCACTCCGGTTTTCAAAACGAAATCAGACGCGACATTGGTTCCCAGCTTTTGCGCCGACAAAGCATAAGCAGAGTAGGGCACTGAACGAACAACGGCATCAGGTGAAATTAACTTCCAGGCACTGCCATCGTGAAACTGAGTGCGCAGCAGGCGTCCGTCGGAGGACACGGGCGTATAATTGCTCGTGCCGTCGGAACAATCATAGCCGACACAAGAACCGCAAGTGAAAGTTCTTGAGTTGTTGAAAGCCTCAAGAATGGAAAAGCCGCCACCCAAAGGATAGTTGACTCCACCTTTACCGATGGGCACATCAAAAACACCTTTGGAATTGGCCATATTAATACCGGTCACACGCTCTTGATAGATCACGCATTGACCGGAAGGATCTACGATTTGAAAGATGAAACTGACGTTGGAATACTCAAGAGGGGTTCCGTCAGACTTAAGAATACGACCTTGGTAAGTTAAAGCAGTGGGAGCAGCCTCCGCAGAGGTTGTGAGCAAAAATAAACAAGACAGAAATGCTGCCAAACAGGAAGTTACGTTCCGGGTTCCCATGGAGTACGTATCGGCATAATGTCAAAAAAGCTTCACAGGACCAAATAAGTTTCGTTTCATTCTGAGACGCTTATTGATCGCATTGATAAACAGCTTTAAGCCTAAAGAATGCACTCGGAGATGTGAGGGTAAGATGAATTCCGCCATTGGTTGGGACTCCAGCGACTCCATAACCTGGGGACTCGCCAGGATTTAAAACTTGCCAGTCACTGTCGTTTCCGGAAGCAACAGCCTGGGCAAGATAACTCACGCAGCTTCCTTGAGGTAAACCGTTATCGCACTCGCCACCGCTCCAGTAATGCCAAGCTGTGTTCGATCCCGCATCCGTGTTGATTGTGGTGCTGTAGTATGAGCATACGGTCGTGCGGGCAATGGTTCTGCCACCAAAGCGGACTTTTCCGTTCACATCTAAAGTTTGCGTCGGAGTCGTCGTGCCAATACCGACATTGCCATTCTTAAGAACCGTCACCGCATTTGAAGGCGTCGAAGAGGTTCCGTTGCCGATCACAAACAGCGGATCCGTGGCAACGACGGCGGTGGCGTTTTCACTGCCACTGACGGCGTTGTACATACCTACAGAAATCTGTGAAAAGGAAGGCGCGGTCACATGGTTACCCAGAGCCACAGCCTTCGAACCCGTGGCTGTGGCGTCGGCACCTATAGCGGCAGAGTGCATTCCAGATGCAGTCACGGTATTACCGATTGCCACGGAACTTTGCGTATTGTTGGCGGTGGCAGCGGCACCCAGCGCCACGGAATAAGAACCACTCGCTTGGGTATTGTAGCCCATGGCAGTCGAATAACTGCCAATATTGGCGTCATCCCACTGTGTGCTAGAAACAGTGCCGGCGCGAAAAGCGGCTTTGCGGGGATACCACATCATGCGTGTTCCAGCTCCCGCCGTTGCCAGAGTTCGTCCTCCGGCGGTCGTGCCTTTAGCGACAATGCCGCCGTCAACATCAAGAGTGAGCTTGGCTTCCGGAGCCGTGGTGCCAATGCCAACATCTCCGCTGTTCGTGAAAGTCACAGCGGCCGCAGTCGAAGCATCGTTATCGGGAACAAAAAGAAGTTTTCCACCACCAGCACCAAAGACATTGTCGGACTGGGAAATATTCCAGTAACCGCCGCCGGTGTTGCCGTTTTCAAGACGGAGTTGGTAAGTGCCGTCAGCGCGTACATGCAAACGCCGTTGTGGATTGTTAGTGCCGACACCAACATTACCGGAACTATCGATACGCAGTCGCTCCAAAGACGCCGTGCCCAGCGTGAGTGGCGCTGATCCCATTGTGAACAGGGACAAGGCATCAGGTCCCGAAAGACCTCCGTTGTAAGTAGAGTTGGCCCACTCTAGATAGCCTTTATTATTGCCATCGGACCCGCGAAACCCAATGCCAACAGGATTGCCTGAATTCAGATTTTGCAAACGCAAAGTCGCAGAGTTTGTATTATCAACGATATTCAAGCGCGCCGTCGGAGAATTCGTACCGATACCAACGCGGCCGGCGTCGTAATAGATATCAGATCCGGTCGTAGTCCACTGGGAAATTCCCGCAGGCAAAAGTGCGGAAGGGATTTTTCCTCCACCGTCCAGTTCGACAAGATTTCCGGCGGCGGTTCCGAAATCTTTTGCCGCCGCCGTACCAAGTCCGGTGACTTGGGTATTGGCAATCGAAATCGTGGTGCAGGCGAAATTGTCGGTGATCGCATTCCAGGTTAAAGTTTTATTCGCGGTCGCGCACGAAGCGGGGATTTGAGTGGCGCCAGTGACGGAGGAACGCAATTGCCCCATGCCGAAGTATTGCGCTTCCCACTGACTGCCAGAGTAAAGAAGAACTTGTCCTGCGCTCGTTCCAGACGGCAAACTCGTTCCTCCGGACTCGTCAGCCGGAGCCCACTGTGTGCCGTTGTATTTCAGCACTTTGCCGCTGGCAAGACCTGTCATTGTGACGGCAACACCTTGGATTTTATCAACGCTGGTCGCGGATTGTGTTCCAGAGACATCGCCACTGAGATTTCCGGTAAAGCCCGCAGAGCTTCCCGAGATATTGCCGCTCACGTCACTGCCATTCACTGTGACAGAGGCGCATTCAAAAGTTCCGGCAGGCGCAATATGGCGCAGGTATTGTCCCGCTCCACAAAGCGGCAGAGCGCTTTTTACGACAAAGTCCGCGGCCGTGTAAATTCCCAGTTTTTGCGCGCTTTGGGCGATCCGGGCGTGTCCCGCAAATGGCACGGCACGAATTTCACTGTCCGGAGTGATCAGGCGCCAGCCGGTGCCATCGAAAAATTGCACGCGCAAAAGACGTTTGTCGTCGGCGACAGGCGTGTATGTTCCTCCGCTTTCGCAGTTGAATGTCGTGCTGTTGTCAAAGCTGTCGAGCAGCTTAAAGCTGGCAGAACCTGGGAAGGCTTTCGCGCCCGTTCCGATCGGTACATCAAACACGCCGTTGGAGTTGCGCATGTCAATGCCGCTGGAAATTTCACGATAGAGAGTGCAGGTGCCGGCAGGGTTGGTGATGGAAAATTCGAATTGAACGCCGTTGATTTCAAGAGGCTCGCCGTGGATATTTTTGATACGGCCTTGATACGTCAAAGAGCCGGGAACAGCGAAGGCGCTGAATCCCAGCAGTATTCCCCACAGAGAAACCAAGACGTACCGACAAATCATATGAATGTTTATCGGAAAAAGTGCGGAATATATTAATAAGGTGACTCAATATGAGTTCACCTAGTGAGCTGCGCGCGCTAAGGGCAATTTCAGGACAACCCTTGTTCCACGGGGATGCTGAGGGGAAGCGTTCTCATATGAGACGATGTCGATCGTTCCATCCATCATCTGCAAATACTCTTTCACCAGAGGCATGCCGTAACCGGTGCCTTTTTCCCCTTGGGTGCCCGTGCGTGAGGTCGGCGCATTGAGGTTGAAGATCTGCTCCAGCAGGTGGCGTGGAATGCCAATGCCGTAATCCTGGATTTCAATGATGACATGAGAGTCCGCAGAATACGCTCGCAAATCAATACGGTCGCCCGGATGGGAAAACTTAATTGCGTTGTGGAGGAGATTCACCAGAATCACGTTGCTCAGAATGGTCTTTTCACCGTTGATCAACATACGGTCCCGGGCAATGTCTAAAGAAAGCTTCAGACCCTTTTGCTGCGCCAGAGGCAACACATTCTCGTACACCTCATGCAGAATGATGGTCAAAGAGATGGGTTTCAAAGGTAAAGCCGCTTTGCCGTCCTTGATCGATTTTAAATGTCGAACTTGCGCCAAGAGATTATTGATGTCTTCGACGGCCTTTTCGATCTTTTCAAATTCCTGGGAGGAAATGGGGTTCTCACTGTCCTCTTTGGCTTTGACCAGATTGTACGTCATGGCGGAGAGGGTGTTGGCGATATCGTGAATGAGCACCCGCAGCAGATTTTCGATATCCATGTTCTTTTCCATCAGACGCTTCATGTAGCGCTCTTCACCGCGGATGTACTGATGAGTCGTAAAGCAGGAGAAAACCAGAAAGGTGACAAGATTGAAAAGTTTCTCTTTACCGTAGTCACCGTGATCGGCAATGACATTCGGTCCCAGACCGTTCAACTTCAGATACCAAAAGAAACCGATAATAGCCGCGACCATAAAGTAACCGACGACGGCTCCGGTAAGACCCACCAGTATGCCCATCACCAGAGGAATGGCCGCGAGCCAGAAGACTCCCGGCGCTTCGCCTCCGCCGGCCGTATAGAGAAGATAGGTGAGCAGCGAAACCGCCGCCACTCCGAGGGTGATAGCCGACACAAGGTAGTTCTTCGTCAGTTTTAAGACGAGGGGCGGGAGGATCATGAACATCAGCCAGAGGGGAATGATGATCGAATTGTATTCGTTCACATGGTATTCAAAGTTGTACTTAATAAGATAGACGAAGGAAACGGCGACGCCGATAAAGTAGATGACTTTAAAGTAAGCCAGGCGTTTTTGATAAGCGTCCTCTGATGTGAACTCTAAATCGTACATTCCGTTTCGCTTCCGCCGAGGGTAAGTTCTTGCAACAATGTAATCTTGTTTAGTGCAGTATCCTACACGGACACCAGGGAGCGCAAGACCTCGTAGTGATTTTTCAAAGCAAGAAATTGCTGCGCGCTTCCACCGTGATCCGGGTGAAGGACCATGGCGGCCTGGCGAAAGGCTTTTTTCAGCTCGGTGCCGGTGAAGCCTTCAGGAAGAGACGTGATCCAGGTCTTAAAGAACTCGTAGGATTGACGTTGTTCCGACGAGAAGGTGTGGGGCTTTCTTTGAGGACGAACTTTGGGAGTCGGGTATTGTCCTCGGGCGGATGAGAACTCCAAACGATTGATTTTTCCAAGCAAATAAGCAAGATGCGCGGGTTCCGATTGTACGGAAGATGTCTCTTTTTCGGGGGAGAAAGCAGCGTTTTCGGCCATTTTCTCTCGGAGAATCTGCTTGAAACTTGCTTGAAAACTCATGCCGTTCTTATCGGCTCACCCCCATTTTTCCTCAGTCTAGAAGGGGTTTTCCATCGAGAATTAGCCCTTTTTCCTAGGGGAAAAGGGTGGTTTTCCGGGGGAAACCGCCACCCACTGCGAAAAAAAAATGAATCCCCCTGCATTTTTTTTTGGACAAACACCTCGACTTAGATACACACTATGCTCATTCGTATAAACGAGACTAAAAACCTAACGGAGGAATTTAGAATGGCAAAAGCTAAGAAAGCTACCACTAAGAAAGCCGCAGCTAAGAAAGCTGCTCCAAAAAAAGCTGCTAAGAAAGCTGCTACTAAAAAAGCCGCTGCTCCTAAAAAAGCTGCGAAAAAAGCTGCGAAAAAAGCTGCTCCTAAAGCAAAATCTGCTCGTAAACCAAACGCAGCATTCATGAAAGCGTTGACTCCTTCTGCAGCTTTGGCAGCAGTTGTTGGTGCTTCTCCACTTCCTCGCACTGAAGTTGTTAAAAAACTTTGGGCGTACATCAAGAAGAACGGTCTTCAAGACGCTAAGAACAAAAGAAACATCAATGCTGATGCGAAACTTAAAGAAGTTTTCGGCGGCAAAACTACAGTTTCTATGTTCGATATGACTAAGCTTGTTTCTAAGCACTTGAAATAGTCTTAGAATCGGCCTAAAGCTGAACTAGATTCAAAAGCCCAGGTAACCCCTGGGCTTTTTTATTATGTCCTCTCTCATCTATGCTCTATGCGTCCTTTGTGCCTGAGCTTTGGCCTATCCAAAGGGATTGGGTCGTGCTATAAAGGCTCTCTATGGGAATCAAGCCTCTTTCTTTGGAAGAAATCAAAAAAATGACTCTGGCCTGCCGGATCGCTGCCGACACCCTGACCTATCTGGACAAGTACATCAAGATCGGTATGTCGACGAACGAGATTGATGAGCTGGCCAATGATTATATGCTCACTCGCGGGGCGAAGTCCGCCTGCAAGGGTTATCATGGCTATCCCAAGTACACTTGCACCTCGATCAACGAAGTGGTGTGTCACGGTGTCCCCGATGACAAGACCATTTTGAAAGACGGCGATATCATCAATGTCGATGTGACCGCCTGGATCGATGGTTTCTTTGGCGACACTTCAAAGATGTACATGATCGGTGACGTTTCCGAAGAAGCCCGCGATCTGGTTGAGACCGCGCGCATGGCTCGCGACCGCGGCATTGAAGCGATCACGCCCAACGGCTTTACCGGTGACATTGGTTTTGAAACGAACAAACTGGTGACTCGTAAGGGCTATACCACGGTCAAGGAGATCGGAGGCCACGGTGTTGGTCGTATCTTCCACGAAGAACCCTTTGTGCCGGCCTTCGGTAAAAAGGGCAAGGGCGACCGTTTGGTTCCCTTTCACTGCATCACCGTCGAGCCGATGGTCAACCAAGGCACTGACGAACTGATCGAGTATGCGATTCCTGGATCGAGCATTAAGTATTACCATACCGCAGATGGTCTATTGTCCGCGCAGTTTGAACATACCGTGCTTGTGACGGATACTGGTTACGAAATTTTGACTTTACCCTAATTAACAACAAGGAACCTTGAGCATGTCATTAACGACAATGAACGGAAAATCCGCTATGAAGAAAAACGCGAAAGCCACACCGAAAGCTGCCAAAGCTCCTGCAGGTGATTTTAGAGTCTGCAAAGAAGCCATGGAAAACCCTGAAGTCTTCGCCAAACTTGCGAAGTGGGGTCGTGAAGAAATTAAAATCGCTGAAACTGAAATGCCGGGCCTGATGGCTTTGCGCAAAGAATATAAAAAACAACAGCCATTGAAGGGCGCGAAAATCGCCGGTTGCTTGCACATGACCATCCAAACAGCGGTTCTTATCGAAACGCTTGTGGAGCTGGGCGCGGAAATACGCTGGTCTTCTTGCAACATCTTCTCCACTCAAGACCACGCAGCGGTTGCGATCGCAGCGGCGGGCATCCCTGTCTTTGCGTGGAAAGGTCTTACTGAAGAAGAATTCAACTGGTGCATCGAGCAAACTATCGTCGGTTGGGGCAAAGATGGCTTCAACATGATCCTTGATGACGGCGGTGACTTGACCAATATGATGCACGAGCCGCGTTTCGCAAAAGAAATGAAGAAGATCATCGGTATCTCTGAAGAGACCACCACTGGTGTTCACAATCTTGAAGTTTTGCTTCGCCAAGGCAAATTGAAAGTGCCTGCGATCAACGTGAACGACTCCGTCACTAAATCCAAGTTCGACAATCTTTACGGTTGCCGTGAATCCTTGGCGGACGGTATTAAGCGTGCGACGGATGTGATGGTTGCCGGTAAAATCTGCGTTGTGGCTGGTTACGGCGACGTAGGTAAAGGCTCTGCGCACTCTTTGCGTGCCTTGGGCGCTCGCGTTCTTATCACTGAGATCGATCCGATCTGCGCATTGCAAGCGGCGATGGAAGGTTTTGAAGTCGTGACTATGGAAGACGCGGCTCCATTGGGAGATATCTTTGTTACGGCGACTGGCTGCTGCGATATCATCACTGACAAACACTTCATGAAAATGAAAAACAATGCGATCGTCTGCAACATCGGTCACTTCGATATCGAAATCGATATGGCGTGGTTGAACAAGAACTCCAAAGTTCGTGAAGTAAAACCACAAGTGGACATCCACACTTTGAAAAACGGCAAGCAGGTCATCGTTTTGGCGAAAGGCCGCTTGGTCAACTTGGGCTGCGCAACTGGTCACCCAAGCTTTGTGATGAGTAACTCCTTCACAAACCAAGTGTTGGCTCAGATCGAGCTTTTCAACAACCGCGACAAGTATCAAGAGATCGGCGTTTATCGTTTGCCGAAGCATCTTGATGAAAAAGTGGCGGCGTTGCACTTGGATAAACTCGGAGTTAAGTTGACTAAGCTCAGCTCTAAGCAGGCTAAGTATCTTTCTTTGAGTCCTCAGGGGCCTTTCAAACCTGAACACTATCGTTACTAATTGACCCGCCTTTGCTCAGACAGTCCTCGCGCACCGGGGAGCCTTGCTGGCTCCCTTTTTTTATTCTTTTTTGTTTTCTGAGTGCTACTGCTGGTTTGAATACTGTCGCGTGCCCTTAGGAGTTTTTTGGAGGCCAATAGTGGGTGTCGGGGTATTGACGGTGGCCGAAGATTTTTGTTCCTATTCTTAGGATTGTGGCTCCTTCTTCGATGGCTGTTTTGTAGTCGCCGGACATTCCCATGGAGAGTTCTTTCATTTCTGCGTGGGGGAGATTTTCTGCTTTTAGTTGGTCGAAGAGGGACTTCATTATTTTAAAGCAGGGTCTTACTTTTTCTTCTTCAGAGGCGAAAAGAGCCAGAGTCATCAGGCCTTTTACTTTGAGCGTGGGGAAGTCCTTTAGCTGTTTTGTGAAGGGGATGATTTCTTCTGGTGGCAGACCGAATTTGCTTTCTTCGTTGGAGGAATTTACTTGCACTAAGACCTCCAGGGTTTTTCCTTGTTGGCTTAGTTTTTTGTGCAGCTCTTCGGCTAAAGACAAACGATCCAAAGAGTGCAGCACTTTGATGTGTGGAAGCACGTCTTTGACTTTATTGGTTTGCAAATGACCTATGAAATGCCACTCGGGGTTTGCTGCGGCTAATGGTTCGGCTTTGGCTTTGAGTTCTTGGACTTTGTTTTCGCCCAGCAGTCGGTAGCCGGCGTTGATGGCTTCCATGATTCTTGCTGGTTCGACTGTTTTTGTCGCCAATAGAACTTTGACCTCTTTCGGATCGCGGCCCACAGAGGCGCAAATGCCGTTGATTTCGGTTTGCAGTTCTTTGAGCTTTTCGGCGATCGTCATTTCTCGGGTCATTTTTTTAAATTAAACGGCGCTTTGGCCAGTAATTTTCCGTTCACCATTATCTCCAGATAATGGATGCCGGGGTAATATACTCTTGTCGTCACCGGTTTGAAAGAATGTTTTTTGCTGACAGACAGCACTTCCTTCGGCTGCAACGTTTTTGTCGTCAGTTTAAAAACTTTCGGAGATGTTTCGCCATTGGCTTTTTTGTGATGAATCAAATAATCCACCATAACTTGCGCTGAAGCCGTCGTCACAAGTTCAAAAGAAAACTGCAGGCTTTCACCGATGCGGATGTCTTCTTTTGACAACAAGAGGTTTTTCACCTGCACTTTGCCGTTGTTTTCAAAACCCAAAAGTTTCAAAGCGTCAGGGTGGCCTTTTTTGAGCAGCGTTCGCAAAGCGTGGCGCACAATCCAGCGGATTTTTTCCTGATGCTTTGCTGGTGCTTCCTTCAGCCACTGTTGCGCCGTTTGAACAGCGAGCTTGGGATGATCTTTGGAAATATCGTTCAAGTGATTAGCGACAGATTTTCGCACGTAGATTTCTTCGTCGTATTTCAGCTTGTCTAAAAGCTCCAAGGTGGGAGTGGGATCTTTGATAAAGTCCCGCAGCAGTTCGCCCCACGGTAAGCGCGGGCGCGATCCTTCAGAAACCAAGCGGCGCACATGCACGCTCGGATCTTTCGTCCATTTGTGCAGCACTTTCAAAGTTTTCTTCGGTTCATGAATCAAGAAAGGGCGAATTGCGAATTCCGCCGTGAAACGCTGAGTGAATTCATGCAACGCCAGCATGGACTCATCAAAATCTTTGAGGCCGTAGCGATGAACGTATTCGGTGAAGGCCCACAGATCGAAACCCTCCAGCGGTTTTACTTTAGGCGCTGGTTTCACCGCGGCGGCGATAAGAGTATCGAGAGCTTCAGTGTAGTTCTCCGGCAGATGAGTTTTTAAAAAGTCGCAGATAAGCCTCATCCGCGGTTTCATTTCCAGCTCCGGAAGTTTTTCGCTCAGTTTATTAAAACCTTTGGCGTCAAAATCCCGATAGTGGTGCTGGATGTGTTTGCCGATCCTGGCGACAAGATCGGCGTTGATCCAGTTTTTAAAAGCGGACTCGTTCGTATCGTTTTTCTTTTGTGGCATTACTTCTCGAATTTCAATTTATCGCAGTAATCGCGCAGCTCTTGGATGCTCTCACGGATGTCGTCAAGCGCGCGGTGCTTATTCGCTTTTTGATAAACGTAATTGAACTTGTTATTGATGATCACTTTCCAAGACGACACATCGACCATGCGGTAGTGCAGGCGTGCGGAAAGGTCCTTCATGTATTTGTCGATGAAAAGACGGTCTTGCATGATGGAGTTTCCCGCCAGCACCGGACGATCTTTCGGATCAGGGAAATGTTTTTTCACCATGTCGACAAGCTTGGCTTCGACCTGGTCCGGCTCCATACCGAAGGGAACTTTCGCCGCCAAGCCGGACTTGGTGTGATGCTCTTTGTTCCAGGCATCCATATTGTCGAGATATTTTTGCGGTTGTTTAACCACCGTTTCGAACGTTTCCAGCTCTTTGAAATTAAGATCGGTGACGATAGCGGCGACTTCGATGATCACTTCTTTTTCGACGTCGAGACCTGTCATCTCCATATCGAGCCAAAAAAGTTTTTGCATGAGGAGTTCCTATTCTAGGGTCCAAGGACCCGGAAGCATCCTCCTATGATGAGCGAAGGAACGGGGAGAGACAAGGGGCTTTACGACTTCTGGTGCCCCATGCCGGAACGCAAGGCCTTCTCGACCGTGGAGATCAGCGCTCGTTCGTCCCAAGGTTTGTCAATAAACGCATAGACGCCCAGGCGTTGCGCCTCTAGGACCATTTCTTTTTGGCCGTAACCCGTGTGAATGATAAAAGGGATGTCCACACCGTTTTCGCGCATCCACTTCAAAACTTCCAAGCCTGATTTTTTCGGCATTTTTTCGTCGGAAAGAACAGCGTCGAATTTCTTTTTTTGCAGCAGTTGAATGCCTTCCTGACCGTTGGAGGCTTGATCGATTTCAGAGACAGTTTCTTCGAGCAGCGCGATCAAAACTTCGCGCAGTTCGGATTCATCGTCGATGATGAGGAGGCGACCTTTGTTTACCGGAGAATTCTCAACCATAAGAATATTATGGCAAAACGAAGCGAGACCGTCACCGGGTGCGACGGTCAATTTATTTTTTCAGAGGTAAACAAAAAGAGCTTTTAAGTTGTTAAAAACCTTTATTTGCTTTTTGTTGAACCTGTGATTTTGTATTCGCCGGCTTTAGAAATCGCCGCTTGAATTTGATCCTGGTTGATGTTGATGCCCGTTTTCGGTGAAATCACCACTTTACCCATCGTCACATCGCACTTTTCCAAGCCGTCCATTTTGCACACTTGGGCTTTGATAGCCTTGGCGCAGGCTCCACAGTGCATACCCTCGACATTGTAAGTGATCGTTTCAGCAAGGGCCGTTTGAGACAGTAACAAAGCGGTTAAAACCAGAGCCTTCTTCATGGGGTTCTCCTTCGTTGTGGAACCACACTATACCCGAATGGGTCGTTTTCCAAGGGGGCGAGTTGCCTAAAAAGAGAGCATTGCGGGCCTAGTCATGGCCATTTCCGGGAATGAAGTCCGAGTATTTTGATCGGTCCGTAAAAAAATGTTGAATTACGGGGCCAGTGTAGCTATAAAAGACCTTCCAAATCGATGTGGGGTGGTAGTTAAGTTGGTTATAACGTCCGCCTGTCACGCGGAAGGCCGCGGGTTCGAGTCCCGTCCACCCCGCCACTTGTTTGCACTTCGGCTCCGCCGAAGTAGGTTCTAAAGTGGCCGATCCCACAAACGATGGAAATAAAGGTTCTACTCTCTTCATGGGGTTCTACGGTTCTACTCGGTCGATGGTGGAACTCGCTCAAAATCTCAAACATCTTAAATATTTAGCAAACGAAGTCTGTAGTTATTAGGTTCTCTTCACGCAACTGTTGATAAGTTCAAAAATTCCTAAAAAGACAAGCAGTTAGCACTCTCAAACGATAGTTTTTAAAGTTTCGATACCCGAAAGCCCTTCTCTGGACAAGCTTTCC
>Ga0182746_1000674_pt1 | contig 41001 bp, 34 predicted proteins | sample eDN3rd30CBELigOP_FD_128881 | JGI IMG/M metagenome (GOLD analysis project Ga0182746, IMG submission 128881) | Enriched Organic Plus compost microbial communities from Emeryville, California, USA - eDNA 3rd pass 30_C BE-Lig OP (version 2) (version 2) ...
CGCGCCGGCAGTTCCGCGGGCGCCGGCTCGCCGCGCCAGGGCAGGCGCGCGAGCAGCGCCACCAGGGCCAGCGTCACCAGCACGCGGCCGACCAGGATCACCCAGATGTCGGCGCCCAGGGCCAGGAAGAGCACGGTGTCCTCGATCAGCGAATGCGACAGCGACAGCCAGGACAGCGCCAGGAAGCGGGTGCGCGGCGCGAACTGCTGGCGCTCGGCTTCCTCGATGATGAGGGCACCGCCGTAGCTCAGGCCCAGCAGCACGCCCACCATGGTGACCGGCGTGGCGCGCGGGTCCAGGCCCGAGACGCGCAGCAGGGGCGAGAGCGCGGCGGTGATCCAGCGGGTGACGCCCAGGCGGTCCAGGAGGTCGAGCAGCACCAGCAGGCACAGGATGACGGCGTAGGTCAGCGCCAGCGACAGCGCGGTAGCGTGCAGCCAGCCGGCCCAGCCGCCCTGCCCGGCGCCGGCGGCCAGGCCGGTGTCGTGCAGCCAGCGCAGCGGCGCGGGGTCGTCCAGCACGCCGGTCAGGCGGCTGGCCCAGGCCACCGCGCCGCCATAGGCCAGCGCCGTGCCCGCGCGCAGCGCCGCGGTGCTCCAGAAGCCGGCGCCGGCGCGGCGCACGATGGCCTGCTCCAGCGGCAGCGAATGGGCGAACAGGATCATGGCGCACAGGGCGCTGAACTGGCCCGTCGTCAGGTCCATGCCCGGGGCCAGGCCGACCAGGGCGGCGATGGCGCCGTACACGCCCACGCAGGCGCCCGTCACCCAGACCAGCCCGGCCTCGGGCGGCAGGGACAGCCAGGCCATGGCCGGCGCGATGACCCGGCCCAGGGCCTCGACCGCGCCCAGTTGCTGGCCGATCTCGACGATGGCCAGCACGGGCACCATGATCCTGGCCAGGGTCAGGAAGAGGCGCAGGCTGCGCCGCAGCAGCTTGGCGGGATAGGGCGGGAACCGGGGCAAGGCCGCGCTCCGTGAAGAGGGAAAGGACGAGGGAAGGAAGCGGGGCGACAGCATAGCGCGGCGGGCGGGCAAATGCACATGGATGGTGCATGGCCGGCGCAGGGCAAGGCCCTGTCGTGGCGCATCGCGGACGTGCACCGGGCGGCGCCCGCCACGGGTGCATGGCCGGGCGTTTCCCCCTTCCTCGCCGGATCGGCAGCGGCCCGGCCCGCTGCGCCCAGGCCTGGGAGGATGCTCAGGGCAGGCGCGGACGCAGGGGCGGCAGCCCGGACCAGTCGCGCAGCGCCGGCAGGGCACGGCAGGCGGACAGGCGGCTGCGCGCTTCGTCCCGAGGCCAGCCGGCGGCGGCCATCAGCTCGCCGGCCAGGGCGATGACGGCGTCGGCGGACAGCGGCTGCTCCGGGTCGCCCGGCGCGTCGGCCGACTCGGCGCGCATCACGCCGCCGCCGCGCAGCGCCAGCGTGACCTCTGCGCCGAAATGGGCCGGGTAGCGGGCCTGCCAGCGCGGGTCCGCGCGCAGCGCGATCCGTTCGCGCAGCGCCGCCACGTCCGGGTCGGCCAGCCAGGGCGGCTCGAAATGCTCGGGCCCCAGGCGGCCCTGAAGCAGGGCCACGGCGATCACGTGCTGCAGGCTGAAGCGCGCCTGGCCCGGGTCCGCGGGATGCATGCGGTCGCAGAAGGCGATGGCGTCGCCGTAGGTGGCGACCGTCACGCCTGGGCCGTCGGGCAGATCGCTGCCGGCCGGGCCTTGCCCGGCCGGGCCGTCCCCGCCCAACTCCCCCGAAGCCGGCGCCCGGCCCAGGCGCTCGCGCAGCGCCAGCGCGGCGGCTATCGCCGGATGCGCGTGCCGGCAGGCGGGCCAGGGCTTGAAGCTGACTTCGTGGATGAGCCAGCCGGAGCCAGCCGATGCGCCGGCCGCGGCGAGCGCATCGGGACCGGGCAGCGCATCGGAGCTGGCCGGCACGGCACGGCCGGCCAGCACGTCGCCGGCGCGTCCGCCGGGGCACATGGCGGCGAAGAAGCCCTTCTCGCCTTCGAAGGCGGCGCGCGGCCCGCGCAGCCCGGCGGCGGCCAGGTGGGCCGCGCGCAGGCCGGCCAGCGCCGCCTGCGAGGTGTGCCAGGGCTTGGCGTCGCAATCGTCCAGGCGGATCTGCCACAGGCCGGCCGCCTGGGTGGCGGCCAGGCGCATGGCGTGGGCCAGGCCCTCCGCATCCAGGCCCATGGCGCAGGCCGCCGCCGCGGCCGCCCCCACGGCACCGCAAGTCGACGTGTTGTGCCAATAGCGGTAATGGCCCGGCCCGACCGCGCGGCCCAGGCGGATCGCGGCCTCGTAGCCGCGCGCCAGCGCGTCCAGCGCCTGCCCGCCCGGCAGGCCGCGCAGGCGCGCCAGATGCAGGACGACGGGGACGATGACCGGGCCGGGGTGCACCAGCGCGGCGCGATGGGTGTCGTCGATCTCGTACAGGCTGCCCAGCGAGGCCTCGAACAGCAGGTCGCGCAGGCCGGGCGGGGCGGCGGCAGAGGCGGCAACGGCGGCAGCGTCCGTAGATGCGGCGGAAACGGCGCAAGCCGACGCGGCATCCTGGCCAGCAGCAGCCGGCGCCAGGCCGTCCATCGCCGCGGCCTGCCACAGCCGCCCGGCCAGCGGACCCGCCGCGCCCAGGGCCGCCGCGCCCGTCCAGGCGGCCACGTGCAGCGCGGCGCGCTCGCGCGTGGCCGCGTCGACCGGACGCAGGCACAGGCGGGCGAGCCCCGCGGCAATGCTCGAATCGCCTTCCGTGTTCCGTATAGGTCCGCTCGCCTGCCTGTCCATCCGTTGCCCCGTCCAACTGCAACCTGCCCATCCGCCCGCCTCGCCGCGCGGCCGGAGGCTGCCCGGCGTGCCGGCCCGGCCGCCCTCAGCCCGCCGCCGGCGCCGGGAACTGCGCCTCGTACCAGTCGGCGATGCCGCTGCCCGTCATGAAGGTCACCTTGGGGTGCGCGGCCAGCAGGTCCAGCATGGCCTGCAGCTCGCCCAGGCGGTGCGGCACGCCGATCAGGTGCGGGTGCAGGCCCAGCGCCAGCACGCGCGGCTGGCGCTCGCTCTCGCGGTCGAACAGCGCCAGCGTGCGGGTGAGCCGGTTCAGGAATTCGCCGGTGGCGTGCTTCTCGATGGCGTAGACGATGGAGTCGTTCAGCTCCAGGTTGTAGGGCATCTGCAGCAGCGATCCGCTCTTGACCCGCATCCAGTTGGGCAGGTCGTCGACCACCCAGTCGCACACGTAGCGCACGCCGGCCGCGGCCAGGATGTCGGGCGTCTCGAAGGTCTCGCGCAGGCCCGGGCTGAGCCAGCCGGCGCTGCGCCGCCCGGTGAAGGCGGCGATCTTGTCCAGCGTGGCGGCGATGACCTCGGCCTCGGCGCCGGCGTGGTTGATGGCCTTCTGGTGCATGCCGTGGCCGATGAACTCCCAATCGGCGGCCAGCATGGCCTCGGCCGCGCGCGGGTAGGCGTCGATCACGCTGGCGTTGCAGCTGGTGGAGGCCGGCAGGCCGCGCTCGGCCAGCGTGGCCAGGATGCGCGGCAGCCCGGCGCGCATGCCGTAGTCGGCCCAGCTGAAGTTGGGCACGTCCGGCACGGTTTCCTTGCCGTGCGGCGGCGTGATGATGGTGCGCGGCATGGGCTGGTCCAGGCTCCAGTTCTCGACGTTGACCACCACGTGGACGAGGATGGAGCCGCCGGCCGGCGGCGCGCAGCGCGGACGGTCTTCGGGGAAAGAATAAGGAATGCGGGGATTCGCCATGACTCGCTCCGATCTCTAGAACGCTACACGCCTTGCACGGCGCATCGATATGCAAAGACCCCAGCGCGGACACCGTGGAGCCGGCTTTGCCGGTCCGCCGGTGTCGCCCCCTTGAGGGGGCGCGCGAAGCGCGTAGGGGGTGGGTCCTACTCAGTGGCGCATCAAGCCCAGGATCTCCCGCTTGAGGCCGTTGAAGACTTCGCCGGTGATCAGGTCCAGCGAGCGCGGGCGCTCGATGGGCACGGTCAGGCGCGAGGCGATGCGACCGGGCCGGGCCGACATCACGTAGATGGTGTCGGCCAGCAGGATGGCCTCGTCGATGTCGTGGGTGACGAAGACCACCGTGGTGCGCAGGCTCTGCCACACCGACAGCAGCAGCTCCTGCATGGTCAGCCGCGTCTGCGCGTCCAGCGCGCCGAAGGGCTCGTCCATCAGCAGCACCTTGGACTGCAGGGTCAGCACGCGGGCGATGCCCACGCGCTGGCGCATGCCGCCGGACAGCTGCACCGGCAGGTGCTTCGTGAAGGCCGACAGGCCGGTGATCTCTATCATGTCGCGCGCGCGCTGCTCGTAGGCGCTGCGCGGCTGGCCGGCCACCTTGGGGCCGAAGACGACGTTCTCCCAGACGTTCAGCCAGGGCAGCAGGGCCGCCTCCTGGAACACCACGCCGCGCTCGGGCCCGGGCCGCGCGACCGGCTGGCCGCCCACATGCAGCGCGCCCTCGCTGGGCGACTCGAAGCCGGCGATCAGGTTCAGCAGCGTGGACTTGCCGCAGCCCGAGGGGCCGAGCAGCGCGACGAATTCGCCGGCCTGCACCGTCAGGTCGATGCGGTCCAGCGCATGCACGGGCGCGGCGCCCGGATAAGTCTTGCTCAACTGCGATACGACGATATCCGTCATGACGATTCTCAGTGATTCTGCAGCATGCGCCAGACCAGCACGCGCCGCTCTATCCATACGATCAGCCGGTCGCTGACGAAGCCCATCAGGCCGATCGAGACCATGTCGGCCAGCACGATGTCCATGCGGCCGACGTAGTAGGCATCCCACAGCACGTAGCCCAGGCCGGACTTGACCGCCACCATTTCCGAGACGATGACCGCCGTCCAGGCGATGCCCAGGCCGATGCGCAGCCCCGTGAAGATGGACGGCATGGCCGCCGGCAGCACCACGCGGCGCAGCAGCTGGCCGGAGGACGCGCCCATCATGGTGGCCGCGCGCACCAGGTTGCGGTCCACGTCGCGCGCGCCCTGGGTGGTGTTGACCACGATGGCGTAGAAGCCGCCCAGGAAGATCAGGAAGATCGAGCCCATGTCGCGGATGCCGAACAGCGCGATGGAGAACGGCAGCCAGGCGGTGATGGGGATGGGGCGCAAACCCTGCACCATGGGGTCGAGCATTTCCGAGGCCAGGCGGCTCCAGCCTATGGCCAGGCCGAGCGGGATGCCCAGCAGCATGGCCAGCAGGAAGCCCTGGCCGACCCGCATGGCCGAATACTGCACGTTGGACAGCCAGGTGCCCAGGTAGGGGTTCAGCCCCATGCCGGGCGAGGCGAAGATCCAGTCGTACCAGGCCTGCGCCACCCGCACCGGCGTGGGCACGATGCCGGCCATGCCGGGCGCCTGGCCGGCGATCTGCCAGGCGATGAGTATCAGCGCGGGCACCACCAGGCCCAGGCCGGCGCGCCGGGCGGTGCGGGCCGCGCCGCTGCCGCCGGCCGGCGCCGCGCGCGCCGGCGCGGCCTGCGCTTGCGAATTCGTGTTCACCTGCATCTCCTTGCGGCAGGCCGGGGGCTGCGCGCCCGCCGGCCGCCTCGTTGCGCTATTGGCCCGACACTTCCCTGGCCAGCGACGGGTCCCAGACCTTGTCCATCTCGCCGCTGACGTCCTTGGGGATGACGCCCAGCTCGTTGAAGGTCCTGGCCTGGCGGCGCAGCTGGTCCAGGTCCAGCACGCCGCCCAGCTTGATCAGCTTGACCGATTCGCGCGTGACCTCGATGGGCAGGCCGGTGTACTTGGCGTAGGTCTGGGCGAAGGCCTCCGGGTCCTGGGCGAGCTTTTCCTCGGCCTGCTTGTAGGCCCACATGAAGCACTTGACCGCCTCGCGCTTGTTGGTCAGCGCGTCGCGCGTGGCCGCCAGCAGGCCGAGCTCGGCGCCCACCGCCTTGGACTGGCTGTATTCCAGGTTCTTGGCGAAGTAGGCGCTGCCGCTGGCCACCAGCTGCGACTCGAAGGGCTCCCACAGGGCCACGGCGTCGACGTCACCGCGCTCCAGCGACTGCACGAAGGCGGTGCCGCCGCCCTGGATGTTGACCGGCGTGAAGACGTTGTACGGCACGCCCTTCTCGGCCAGGGTGGCGGCCCACTGGAACCACACCGCCGAGCCGGGCGCGATGCCGATGCGCTTGCCCTTGATGTCCTGCCAGTCGTTGATTTCCACGCCCTTGCGGGTGACCAGGTACTTGGGCGAGGACGCCACGCCGGACAGGCCGACCAGCTTGTCGCTGCCCTGGGCCAGGGCGATGGCCAGGTCGGCCGGGCCGATGCCGGAGACGTCCACCGAGCCCGACAGCAGCGCGGTGCGCGCGTCGGCGTAGCGGACGAATTCCACCGGCTTGACCTCGACGTTGCAGGTCTTGAGCGGCTCGGCCACCAGGACCATGGGCGAGAGGTGGCCGACCTTGACGTAGCCCACCGTGAGCTGCTGCGGCTGGGCGAGCGGCGCGGGCTGCGGCCCGACCGCGGCGCTGACGGCCGCATATCCCATGAGCGTGGCTGCCAGGGCGGTCCTGCGGAGCTTGTTCATGCGTATTCCCCTTGTTGCGGATGACAGGTTGCGTTGCGTTGAGAACGGCGCGGGGACCCTTCCCCGCGCCGGCGGGCCGCCTGGCTCGTGCGAGCGTCAGCGGCCCTGGAACTGCGCCGGCCGCTTCTCCTGGAAGGCCTGCTGGCCTTCCCGGTAGTCGCGGCTGGCGAAGCAGGCCGCCACGGCCTGCTGCACGGATGCGGCCTCGGGCGCGCCGGCCGCGCCGCCCAGATGGCGCAGCGCCAGCTTGGCCGCGCGCAGCGTCAGCGGCGCGTTGCCGGCCACGGCCTGGATGCGCTCCTCGACCCGGGCGTCGAAATCGGCGTCGGCGTAGGCCTCGTGCGCCAGGCCGAGACGCGCGGCCTCGGCGCCGTCGAAAGTGCGCGCGGTCATGAAGAGATCGGCCACGCGCGCCGCGCCCAGCGTCTCGACCATGCGGCGCATGCCGGCCAGGGCGTAGCCCAGGCCCAGGCGCGCGGCCGGCATGCGCAGGCGCGCCGAGGCGTTGCAATAGCGCAGGTCGCAGGCCAGCGCCAGGCCGATGCCCCCGCCCATGCACACGCCGCGGATGGCGGCCACCACCGGGTGGCGGCAGGCCATCAGCCCGCCCTGCGCGGCCGACACGGCTTCCTCATAGGCGGCGACCTGCTGCGGGTCGTTGCGGCTGGCGCCGAATTCGGAAATGTCGGCGCCCGAGACGAAGGCGCGCTCGCCCTCGCCTTCGAGCACCACCACGCGCACGCCGTCGTCGGCGTCGGCCCGGGCGACGTGCTCGGCCAGGGCGCGCCACATGGACAGCGACATGGCGTTGTAGCGGGCCGGGTTGCACACGCGCAGGCGCAGCACGCCGCCTTCGCGGCGGGCCTCGATGCGGCCGGGGGGATGGGGTTTCGGGTCGGTGCTCATGCCTGTTTCCTGGTGGCGGATCAGATGGCCCGGGCGTCGCGCAGCCGCCCGATGGCGTCGTCGTCGTAGCCGGCTTCGCGCAGCACTTCGTCGGTGTGCTCGCCCCAGCCGGGCGCGGTGCGGGCGATGTCGGCCGGCGTGCGCGCCAGCGTCACCGGCTGCGTGACCATGACGCGCTCGCCGCCCTGCCAGGCCGGCACCGTGCGCGCCGCGCCCAGGTGGCGGACCTGCGGGTCCTCGAACACCTGGGGCACAGTGTAGACAGGCCCGGCCGGCACGCCGGCGTCGTTGAGCAAGTCCACCCAGTGCTGCACGGTATCTTCCATGAAGACTTCCTGGATCGCCTCGTTCAGGCGCGGGCGGTTGCGCACGCGCAGCTTCTCGTCGGCGAAGTCGGGATCGTCCAGCCAGTCGGCGCGGCCGAGCGCGTCGCAGAAGCGCTTCCAGTTGCCCTCGCCCGCCACGCCCAGGTTGAACATGCCGTCGCGGGCGCGGAACAGGCCCATGGGGCTGCTGGTGGGGTGGTCGTTGCCCTCCTGCACCGGCACGTCGCCGTCGTTCAGGTAGCGCGCGGCCTGGAAGTCCATCATGGCGATCTGCGCGTGCAGCAGCGAGGCGTGCACCCACTGGCCGCGGCCGGACTGCTCGCGCTCGAGCAGCGCGGTCAGGATGCCCAGCGCCGTGTACAGCCCGGTGCTGGAGTCGGCCACGGCCAGGCCGGCACGCACCGGCCCCTGGCCGGGCAGGCCGGTGACCGACATCAGCCCGCCCATGCCCTGGATGATCTGGTCGAAGCCCGGCCGGCCGGCATAGGGGCCGTCCTGGCCGAAGCCGGAGATGCTGGCCAGGACGATGCGCGGGTTGATGGCCGACAGCGCCTCGTAGTCCACGCCCAGGCGCTTCTTGACGTCGGGGCGCCAGTTCTCGACCACCACGTCGGCGTTCTCGACCAGGCGGCGGAACACTTCGCGGCCTTCGGGCAGCTTCAGGTTCAGCGTCAGCGAGCGCTTGTTGCGGTTGAGGTTCTGGAAGTCGCCGTTCCAGCGGTCGGCCGCGAACATGGCCTCGTTGGGGTCGATGCCGGGCGGCGGCTCGATGCGGATCACGTCGGCGCCGAAGTCGGCCAGCATGCGCACGCAGGTGGGGCCGGCGCGCACGCGCGAAAGATCCAGCACGCGGAAGCGCTGCAGGGCGGTCGAAGCGGAGATTCTCGGCATGATGCGGGGTCAGTGGAAAGTGGGGGAAGCGGCAAAGGCCGCGGCGAAGGCCAGCAGCAGTTCGTCGGCGCCGGGCCGCGCGACGGCCTGCACGCTGATCGGGCGCCCGCGCGGGTCCGCCGCGACGGGGAAGGCCACGGCGGGCAGGCCCAGGTAGTTGACGAAGGGCGTCCAGCTGAAGAGCTCCAGCAGGCGGCGCGGCTGGAAGCCGGGCGAGCGCGTGTCGACCTCGCTCCAGTCCGGCGCCGGCTGCGGCAGCAGGGGCGTGAGCAGCAGGTCGCAGCCGTCCAGCGCGGCCGCGAAGGCGCGGGCATGCGCGCGGCGGCGCGCCAGCGCCTGGGCGTACCAGGCCGCCGGCAGCACCGCGCCGGGCAGCGCCACGCCGGCGGCCAGCGCGCCCAGGGGCTCGGCCTCGCCGCGCAGGGCGCGGGCGTGCACGGCGGCGGCCTCGGCGTGCAGCACGACGTGGGCCAGGCGCTGCCATTCGGCCAGCAGGGGCAGCGCCGTGGGCGCCGGACGAACGCAGGCGCGGCGCGCGAAGGCATCGAGCTGCGCGAGCACGGCGTCGGCGGGCGCGCCGGCGGCGGCGGGCTGGCTCCAGCACACGGCCACGCGCCACTCGCCCGCCGCGGGCACGCGCGGCGCATGCCGCGCCGAGCCGGCCAGCGCGGCGAACAGGGCGGCCGCGTCCGCGGCGCTGCGCGCGAGCAGCCCGGGGGTGTCCAGGGTGGGCGCCAGCGGCGCCACGCCCGAGCGCGACAGCCGCCCGGGCGTGGGCTTGAGCCCGACCAGCCCGCAGGTCGCCGCCGGGATGCGCACCGAGCCGGCGGTGTCGGTGCCCAGCGAGCCGTAGCACAGGCCCGCCGCGACGGCCACGGCCGAGCCGCTGGACGAGCCGCCGACCGCGGCCGCCGGGTCGATGGGATTGCGCGGCAGCGGCTGGCGGGGGTTCTCGCCGGTGGCGCCGCAGGCGTGCTCGGCCATGACCAGCGCGGCCAGCGTGGCGGCTCCGGCCGATTCCAGGCGCCGCACCGCGCCGGCCGCCTGCCGGCTGCGCGCGGGCTCGGCCGCGGCGCCGCAGCCCGGCGCGCGGCCGCCCATATGGAAGATGTCCTTGTGCGCCAGCCCCACGCCGGCCAGCGGCAGGCGCACATCGGGCGCGGCGGCCGGCTCGATCATGCGCGCGACGCAGTGCAGGTCCTGGCGCGCCAGGGCGTCGCGCTGGCGCGCCAGGGCGTCGGCCAGCCCCACCTCGCCGCGCGCCAGCGCGCGGCGCAGGCCGGCGATGCCGTCGGGCAGGCCGGCGGGCGTCATGGCCGGCCGCCTCGGCGCGCGGGAACGCAGGACAAGGCGCCGGCCGCTGCGGTGGAGGCCGGCGCGGCGATGGCGGCGCCGGCAGGCGACGTCTCGCCGGGCGCGGCAGCAGCCGCGGCGTCCGCCGCAGGCGCCAGCCTGGCCAGCGCCTTGGCCGCCGCACGGCATTGCGCCGGCGTGGCGGCGATGCCCTGCAGGCGCAGCAATTCGGATACCGCCTGCATGGTGGCGGGCACTTCCCCTTGCATGATGTGGCCCTCTTTATGAATATCCACGATCATCTACAGTATTATTGGCACTGCTATAAATATATTTATAGATCATTGGATAATGTCGTGCAACCCGTTCCCGCAGTCCCATGAAAGTCAGCGACCGCATCCGCCGCAGCATCGAAGACGACATCCGCACCGGTAGCCTGCTGCCCGGCGACCCCATCGACGAGCAGGAGATCGCCGCGCGCTTCGGCGTCTCGCGCACGCCGGTGCGCGAAGCCCTGCTGCAGTTGAAGGTGCAGGGCATGGTGGTGAGCCAGCCGCGCGCCGGCATGGTGGTGGCCAAGATGGACCTGCAGGAACTGCTGGCGATCTGGGAGCTGATGGCCGAGCTGGAAGGCGTCTGCACCCGCCTGGCCTGCCAGCGCATGACGCCGCAGGAGCGCGAGGAGCTGGCGCGGCTGCACCGCGCATCGGCCGCGGCGGTCGAGGCCGACGACGTCGACGGCTGGCGCGACGCCAACCATGCCTTCCACGAGGCGCTCTACCACGGCTGCCGCAATCCCTACCTGCGCCAGGAGCTGCTGCGGCTGCGCGCGCGCACCGGCGCCTACCTGGCCCACGCCTTCAGCGCGGTGGGGCGGCTGCGCTCGTCCTACGAGCAGCACGGCGAGCTGGTGCAGGCCATCCAGGACAACGATGCGGCGCGCGCCCACGAAATGATGATGCGCCACATCAGCCTGGCGCAGGGCGCGCGGGGGCTGGCGGATTTCCTCATCAACCTGCCGCGCTCGATGGTCAAGGGGCAATAGGCCCGGCTGCGGGCGACAAGCGGCGGGTGACAAGCGGCGGGCGGCGGCGGAAAGCGCAAGCGGCCGGCGGCCCGGCGGCGTTATGCTGCCGCCATGAACGACCGCCCCCCGCCCTCCCGCCCCGCGCCCTTCGTGCGCAAGGGCGCCGACGCGCTGACGCTGCACTTCGCGCCGCAAGAGATCCAGAGCCGCATGTCGCTGCTGCAGCCGCACGCGCTGGACCTGGAATACACGCGCATGATGATGGGCTTCCTGCTGTTCAACCCGGCGCCGGCGCACATCGCCATGATCGGCCTGGGCGGCGGCTCGCTGGCCAAGTTCTGCCACCGCTACCTGCCGGCCAGCCGCATCGCCGTGGCCGAGCTGGACCCGGCCGTGATCGCGCTGCGCGACACCTTCCTGATCCCGCCCGACGACGGCCGCTTCGCGGTGATCGAGCAGGACGGCGCCGATTTCGTGCGCCGCGGCGACCTCGCCCCGGACGTGCTGCTGCTCGACGGCTTCGACGCCGGCGGCCTGCCCGAGCGGCTGTGCAGCCAGGCCTTCTACGACGACTGCCACGACATGCTGGCGCCCGACGGCATCATGGTGGCCAACCTGCACGTCAACCGCCCGCACCGCCAGGCCAGCCTGGAGCGCATCCGCAGGCGCTACGGCGCCGCCGTGCTCGAGGTGGTGGACGACGACATGACCAACAGCGTGGTGTTCGCCTGCAAGGGCGGCCTGTTCGAGCGCGAGGCCCTGTCCCTGGCGCGCCCGGCGCACATCGCCAAGGACGCCTGGCGCCAGCTCATGCCCACCTTCCGCGTCATCGACGCGACGCTGCAGCGCTGGTAGGCGGCAGCGCCGCGGGCCGCGCCCGGACGCGGCAGCCCGGCGTTGCGCGGCGGCAAGCCCGGCGCCGCCGGGCCATGGCTTAATATGCGCAGCCAGCCCCTGCAAGAACCCCTCCCGGACAGACCACCGGACAGATCACGCAAGGAATTCCCTATTGGCACTGCGCACCTCCGTCTCGCGCGGCATCGTCGCCCTGTGGCTGGCCATCGCCGCGGTCGCGGCCACGCTGGCCTGGCTGCTGGTCACGCTGCACGGCTACGGCGCGCAGGCGCAGATGGAGAACGCCCGCCGGCGCACGGCCTCGGGCTGCGAAGACCTGAGCACGCGCGCCGCGGCCGCGGCGGCCCTGCCCTGGGAAAGCCCGCCCGGCGGGCCCGATGACCAGGCGCGCAGCGCCACCCAGGCGCTGATCGACCTGGCCCTGCGCGACGAGCCGGGGGTCGAGGGCGGCTATTGGCGGCCCGAGGCCGGCGTGATCGCCTACGGCTTCCCCACCCACGATTCGACCGCCCTGCCGCGCAGCGTGCCGCTGCCCGAGCTGCCGCGCATCGCCGCCACCGCGCGGCGCGCGCTGGCCGGCGACAGCCCGGCCAGCTACGCGCGGCCGGGCATGCGCGAAAGCGTGGTGTTCACCGCCTGCCCGGTCGGCGCGAGCCACCCCGGGCTGGTCGCATGGACGTTCAAGCGCGTGCCCACCGGCCTGGGCGCGCTGCTGGACGACCTGGCCACCGCCACCGGCCTGCTGCTGGGCTTCGTGGTGCTGGCCGGCGGCTGGCTGGGCTGGATGCTGACGCGCTGGAGCCGCGGCCTGCGCGCGCTGGTCGATACCCTCAAGCATGCGCGCGTGACGCGCGGCGCCGAGCCGGCCGCCCCGCGCGAGCTGTCCGGCCTGGCGGGCCTGGACGAAATGGCCGTGGCGCTGAACGGCTACGCCGACCGGCTGGCGCGCGCGCGCCGGCAATCCGAGCGGCTGGCCGCGCAGCTCGCGCAGTCCGAGCGCATGGCCGCGCTGGGCCGCCTGTCGGCGGGCATGGCGCACGAGATCCGCAACCCCCTTGGCACCATACGCATGAAGGCCGAGAATGCCCTGGCCGCGCCGGAGGAGCTGCGCAGCCAGCGTGCCGAAGGCGCGTTGCGCGCCGTGCTGGAGCAGGCCGACCGCCTGGAGTCGCTGGTCTGCGGCCTGCTGTCCCTGACCCAGCCTTTCCACGTCGCGCCCCGCCCCGTCGCGCTGGACGCCTTCCTGGAAGAGCGCCGCGCCCTGCACGCGGAAGCGGCCGCCGCGCGCCAGGCCGAGCTGGCCGTGCGCATCGACGCGCCGCTGGCGCAGGCCAGCGCCTCGCTTGCGCTGTTCGACCCGGTCCAGGTCGGGCAGGCGCTGGACAACCTGCTCATCAACGCGCTGGCGCACGTGGAGCCCTGGGGCCACGTGGAGATCGGCGCGCAGCGCCTGCCCGGCGGCAGGCTGCAGCTGTGGGTGCAGGACGACGGCCCCGGCGTGCCCGAGACCTTGCGCGAGCGCGTGTTCGAGGCCTTCGCCACCGGGCACCGCGGCGGCACCGGCCTGGGGCTGGCGCTGGTGCGCGAGATCGCCCAGGCGCACGGCGGCACGGCCGCGCTGGCGCGCACCGTGCGCGGCGCGCGTTTCGAGATGGAGTTTCCATGGCCAGCATCCTGATCGTCGACGACGACGCCGCCTTCCGCGCCAGCCTGGCCGAGGCGCTCACCGACCTGGACCACCGGGTGATCGAGTCCGACAGCGCCGAGGCCGGCATGCGCCGCCTGCAGCAGGAGCGGCCCGCCGCGGCCATCGTCGATCTCTGCCTGCCCGGCCAGGACGGCCTGGCCTTCCTGCGCGAGGCGGCGCAGCTCGCCCCGGCCATGCCCTGCATCATGCTGACCGCCTATGCCAGCGGCGCCAACACCATCGAGGCCATGCGCCTGGGCGCCTTCGACCACATGACCAAGCCGGTCGGCCGCGACGCCCTGCTCGCGGCGCTGGACCGCGCGCTGCGGCACGCGGACGCCGGCCCGCCCGCGCCCGGCGCGCGAGCCGCGCGCGGCGGCGAGGAACTGGTGGGCGGCAGCGAGGCCATGCGCCAGGTCTTCAAGCGCATCGGCCAGGCCGCCGACAGCGACGCCACCGTGCTGGTGGTGGGCGAGACCGGCACCGGCAAGGAGCTGGTGGCGCGCGCCCTGCACCGCAGCGGCCGGCGCGCCGCACGGCCTTTCGTGGCGGTCAACTGCGCCGCCATCCCGGCCGGGCTGATGGAAAGCGAGCTGTTCGGCCACGTGCGCGGCGCCTTCTCGGGCGCGGCCTCGGACCGGCCCGGACGCTTTCGCGAGGCCGACGGCGGCACGCTGTTCCTGGACGAGATCGGCGACATGGCGCTGTCCACGCAGGCGCGCATCCTGCGCGCCCTGCAGGAGCGCGAGGTCGTGCCGGTGGGCGGCAGCGTGGCGCGCCCGGTGGACGTGCGCATCGTCGCGGCCACCCACCGCGACCTGCCGGCCGCGGTGCGCGAGGGCACCTTCCGCGAAGACCTGTGGTATCGGCTGCAAGTCATCACGCTGGTCCTGCCCCCCTTGCGCGACCGCCTGGGCGACGTGCTGCCGCTGGCCGAGCACTTCCTGCGCGCCATGGGCGGCGACGCGCCCAAGCGCCTGACCCCGGCCGCCGAGAGGCGGCTGCTGGCGCACGACTGGCCCGGCAACGTGCGCGAGCTGCGCAACGCCATGGAACGCGCCGCGGTGCTGACCCATGGGCCTTTCATCGGCGCCGAGCACCTGGACCTGGCCGGCCGCGCCCCCGAGGCGCAGGCCGGCCGGCCCGCGCGCATCGACTGGGACGGCCCCCTGGCCGAAGCGGTGGCCCAGGTCGAGCGCGAGATGATCCTGCGCGCGCTGGCCGCCGCCGGCGACAACCGGGCGGACGCCGCGCGCCGGCTGGGCATATCGCGCCAGCAGCTCTACCGCAAGCTGGAACAGCTAAACCTGAAAAGCGACGCCGCCGACCCGGAATGTCCGATTACGTGACACATAAGCGTATCCAGACCGGACACTTTGTGCGGCCCGCGCGATCAAGCGATTGATTTTGCAGCGCCCGGCGGCTGGCATGGCAGTTGCTTGGCATAGGGATTTGCCAGCCCGCCAAGGAGCCGCCATGCCCACCAGGGCCGCCGCCGCGCTGTCCGCGATCTGCCTGGTCCTGCCCGCCGCGGCAGCGCCGGCGTTCGCCGGCACGCCGCAGGGGGAGCAGGCGGACGAGGCGGTCACCGCCTCCCAGCCCGTCTACAGGCACGCTCCCGAACCGGCTGCCGCGGCCCCGCCCGCGGCGCGCGGCCGGGTCGCCCGCCTGCTCATCGACCCCCATGGCGACGTGGACGGGCTGTGGCTGGACAACGGCATCATCGTGCGATTCTCGCCGCGCATAGGCGGGCAGGTCGCCGGCGCCGTGCATGCCGGCGACCGGGTGAGCGTGGCCGGCGTGCCCTACGCCGCCGGCACGGTGCACGCCACCGAAGTGCGCAACGAGAACGACGGCCGCGCCGTGGCCGAGCCGGCGGGCGGCGGGCAGCCGCCGGCGGCCGAGCAGGACGAACCGATGGAATCGCTGGAGCCCCTGCAGGCCGAAGGCACCATAGAAGTCGTGCTGCGCGGGCGGCGCAGCGAGGCCAACGGCGTCATCCTGGAAGACGGCAGCATCGTGCGCTTCCCGCCCTACACCATGCCCTTCGTGGTGCGCCCCGGCCAGCGCTTCGCCGCGGCCGGGCGCGGCACGCGCAACGATTACGGGCTGGCGATCCAGGCCGCCAGCGTCGGCCGCAGCCTGGAAGTGCTGCAGCCGCTGTACGCCGGCGCGCGGTAGCGCGGGCGCAAGCGGCAGGCGCGGCAGCGCGCCGCACCCCCGCGCATCGCGGGCGCTACTCGGCCAGCTCGCGCATTTCCGCGTACAGGTCGGCCTTGCCCTCGAAGCCGATGCCGGGCAGCTCCGGCAGGGTGACGATGCTGTTCTCCACCCGCACGCCGTCGGGGAAGCCGCCGTAGGGCTGGAACAGGTCGGGGTAGGACTCGTTGCCGCCCAGGCCCAGGCCGGCGGCGATCGCCAGCGACATCTGGTGCCCGCCGTGCGGCACGCAGCGCGAGGCCGACCAGCCGTTCTCGTCCAGCATCTTCAACGTGCGCAGGTATTCCACCAGCCCGTAGCTGAGCGCGCAGTCGAACTGCAGCCAGTCGCGGTCCGGGCGCATGCCGCCGTAGCGGATCAGGTTGCGCGCGTCCTGCATGGAGAACAGGTTCTCGCCCGTGGCCATGGGCTTGTCGTAGTGGTCGGCCAGCTCGGCCTGCAGGGCGTAGTCCAGCGGGTCGCCGGGCTCTTCGTACCAGAACAGGTCGTACTGCGACAGCGCCTTGGCGTACTCGATGGCGGTGGCTAGGTCGAAGCGGCCGTTGGCGTCGACGGCCAGCTTCTGGCCCGGGCCGAGCAGCTTGAGCACGGCCTCGATGCGCCGGCAGTCCTCGGCCAGCGTGCCGCCGCCGATCTTCTTCTTGACCACCGAATAGCCGCGGTCCAGGTAGCTTTGCATTTCGCGCTGCAGGGCCTGCAGGTCCTGGCCGGGCCAGTAGTAGCCGCCGGCCGCGTAGACGAAGACCTCGCGCTTCGGCGTGCCGGTGCCGTAGCGTTCGGCCAGCAGCTGGAACAGGGGCTTGCCTTCGATCTTGGCCACCGCGTCCCACACCGCCATGTCTATGGTGCCCACCGCCACCGAGCGCTCGCCGTGGCCGCCGGGCTTCTCGTTGCGCATCATCGTTTCCCAGATGCGGTGCGGGTCGAGGTTGTCGCGCCCGGGGTCGAGCAGGCTGGCCGGGTCGGCCTCCAGCACGCGCGGGCGGAAGCGCTCGCGGATCAGCGCGCCCTGGCCGTAGCGGCCGTTGGAGTTGAAGCCGTAGCCCACCACCCGCTTGCCGTCGCGCACCACGTCGGTCACCACGGCGACCAGGCTGAGCGTCATCTTGGAAAAATCGATGTAGGCGTTGCGGATGTCGGACTTGATCGGGCGGGTGGCTTCGCGGATTTCCAGTATCTTCATGGCGATGGCGTTCTCTATAGAATGGGGGCGCCGGCCCGGGCTGCAGCGCGGCCGCCGGGCAATTATCCCCTCGCCGTTTGCGGCCGGCCAATGCCGCTTTTCTCTGCATCTATGCGCGCATGGCATCGACCCTGAACCTATCCTGGCTGGACGATTTCCTGGCGCTGGCCGCCAGCGGCAGCTTCTCGCGCGCGGCCGGCGAGCGCCACATGACGCAGCCGGCCTTCAGCCGGCGCATCCGCGCGCTGGAGGAATGGCTGGACGTGGAACTGTTCGACCGCACCACGCAGCCGGCCACGCTGACCGAGGCGGGCGCGTGGTTCCGCACCGTCGCGCAGGAGCTGTGCGGCCGCGTGGCGCGCCTGCCCGACGAGGCGCGCGAAGTCGCCGCGGCCGGCGCCGCGACGCTGCGCTTCGCGGCCACGCACGCCCTGTCGCTGACCTTCCTGCCGCAATGGCTGCGCGGCCTGGAGTCGCGCACGCCGATAGGCGCGATCCAGCTCGTCTCCGACGTGCTGCAGCAGTGCGAGGCCTGGATGCAGCAGGGCCGCGTGCAGTTCCTGCTCTGCCACGCGCACGACGACGCGCCCGCGCGCCTGGGCCTGGACGCGGCCGCCTACCCCTGGCTGCGCGTGGGCACCGACACGCTGCTGCCGGTGGCCGCGCCCGGCGCGGGCGGGCGCCCGCTGCACGCGCTGGCGGCGCAGCGCGCGGGCGTGCCGGTGCTGGCCTACAGCGCCGAGTCCGGCCTGGGCCGGCTGCTGCGCGCCGTGCACGGCGAGGCGCTGCGCGCTGCGCACGTAGAGACGGTGTTCACCGCCCACCTGGCCGCCCTGCTCAAGACCCTGGCGCTGCAGGGGCGCGGCATCGCCTGGCTGCCGCGCAGCCTGATCGAGGACGAGCTGCGCGAAGGCCGGCTGGTCGAGGCCGGCCCGCCGTCCTGGCAGGTGCCGGTGGACATCCGCCTGTACCGGCGCGCCGGCGTCCAGGCGCCGGCGGCCGAGGCCTTCTGGCAGGCGGTGGCCGAGGCCGGCGACCACCCTGCCGCTGCCGCCGCCCCGGCCGCGCGCGGGCGGGCGGCGACCGCGCGCCGGCGCAGGAGCCCGGCGGTGCGCCGATGAGAGAACCCGGCGGACGATCGGCGGCGGCAGGGCGCGGCGCGCCGGCCGGGAGCGAGGCCGGGCCCGCCCGGCCGGCGGCCGGCAGCCCCGGCGGCACGTCGTCCGCCGACCCGCGCCGGTCCGCGCTGCGCCGCCTGCGCGCCGTCGCCGTGGGCCTGCTGCTGGCCGCGCTGGCCGGCCTGGGCCTGGCCACCGCCATGGGCGGGCAAGGCGCCTGGGCCTGGGTCGCGGCCTTCTGCGAGGCCGCCGCGGTGGGCGCGCTGGCCGACTGGTTCGCCGTGACCGCGCTGTTTCGCCGCCCGCTGGGCCTGCCCATCCCGCACACCGCCATCGTCCCGGCCGGCAAGGCCAGGCTGGCCGACAACCTGGCCGCTTTCGTGCGCACGCATTTCCTGGCGCCGCAGGCCCTGCTCGACCGGCTGGCCGCACTGGACCCGGCCGGGCGCCTGGCCGGCTGGCTGGCCGACCCCGTGCGCGCGCGCCACTGGGCGGACGCGGCGCGCGGCTGGGCGCTGCAGGCGCTCGACCTGCTCGACGAGGACGCCGTGCGCGCCGCCATCCACGGCTTCCTGGTCCAGCGGCTGCGCGACTGGGACGCGGCCCGGGCCGGCGGCGACGTGCTGGCGCTGCTCACCCGCGACGGCCGCCACCAGCGCCTGCTCGACTCGGGCCTGGACATGCTGGCCGCCTACCTGGCGCGCGACGAGGTGCGCGCCCAGGTCTCGTCGCTGCTGGCGCGCCACGCCCGGCGCGAATGGCCGCGCCTGACCTCGCTGACCGACGCCGTGGGCTCGACCGACACGCTGGCCGGCAACCTGGCCGACCGCATCGCGCGCGCCCTGGTGCTGGAGCTGCAGGAGGTACTGACCCGGCCCGACCACCCGGTGCGGCGCGACTACGAGGCGCGCGTGCGCGCCTTCGTCGCCGGCCTGTCCGACGACCCCGAGGTGCGCGCGCAGGTCAACGGCATCAAGGACAGGCTGGCCGGCCACCCGGCCATGCAGGACTACGCCAGCCAGCTCTGGCGGGAAATCCACGACGCCCTGCGGCGCGACCTGTCGCGCGAGGACTCCGCGCTGGCCGGCCACCTCGCGCAGGCGATGTCCGCCCTGGGCGGGCGGCTGGCGCAGGACCCGGCGCTGCGCCGCGCGCTCAACGAGCACATGCTGGCCGCGGCCGGCCGCCTGGCCGACGGCCTGCGCGACGAAGCCACCCGCCACATCGCCCAGACCGTCAAGGACTGGGACGACGAGCGCCTGGTGCAGGTGCTGGAGCTGAACGTGGGCAGGGACCTGCAGTACATCCGCCTGAACGGCACGCTGGTGGGCGGCCTGATCGGGCTGGCCCTGCACGCGCTGGTGCTGCTGCTCGGGCCGCTGCTGCACGGCGGCGGCTGAGGCGGCGGGATGGCGCCGGCAGCGACAACGGCGTCCGCAGCCGCACACGCGCAGGCCCCGCAAGCGCTGACTCGCGGCTGAACAACGCGCGACGCCCCGCTCAGTACAATGAGGCGCCCCGCATTCCGGCGGGACAGCCCTTCTTCCGGCCCCGGGCGCGCGCGGCAAGCCATGCGCGGCGCCCGGGGCTTTCCTCTGGCAGCACCATGACAGACGCTCCCATCAGCCTGCGCAAGATCGCCGTTCCGGCATACGGCCCGTCCCTGCTCTACGGCATCAGCAACGGGGCGACGCTGCCGGTGGTCGCGCTCAGCGCGCGCGAGCTGGGCGCCTCGCTCGCCGTCTCGGGGCTGATCGCGGCGCTGATCGGCGTGGGCTCGCTGATGAGCAACATCCCCGCCGCCCTGCTCACCGACCGCTACGGCGAGCGCCGCGCCATGGCCGGGGCGGCGGTGCTCAGCGTGCTGGCCCTCCTGCTGGCCATCGCCGCGCCCCACGTCTGGGTGCTGGCCATCAGCATGCTGATGGTCGGCATGGCCTCGTCGGTGTTCGTGCTGGCCCGGCAAAGCTACCTGGTGGAAGTCGTGCCCCTGTACATGCGCGCGCGGGCCCTGTCCACGCTGGGCGGCACCACGCGCATCGGCGTCTTCATCGGCCCCTTCGCCGGCGCGGGGATGATCCACTTCATGGGCATCACCGGCGGCTACTGGGTGGCCGCCGCCGCCATGGTGGGCGCGGCGCTGATCGCCGTCTTCGCGCCCGACCTCGAAAGCCAGCACGGCGCGGCCGGCGCCGGCCCGGCGCCGGCCATCGGCAGCATCCTGCGCAGCCACTCGCGCACCTTCGCCACGCTGGGCGTGGGCATCCTGCTGGTCAGCGCGCTGCGCGCCTCGCGCCAGGTGGTCATCCCGCTGTGGGCCGAGCAATTGGGCATAGACCCCACCACCACCTCGCTGATCTACGGCCTGGTCGCGGCCATCGACATGTCGGTCTTCTACCCCGCCGGCAAGGTCATGGACCAGCACGGGCGCGTATGGGTGGCGCTGCCCTCGACCCTGCTGATGGGCGTGGGGCTGATGGGCATCCCCCTGACCGCCGGGACCGTCGCCTTCGTGTGCTTCTCGCTGGTCCTGGGCTTCGGCAACGGCATCGGCTCGGGCATCGTCATGACCCTGGGCGCGGATTCCTCCCCACCCGCGGGCCGCACGCAGTTCCTGGGCATCTGGCGCCTGATGTCCGACATCGGCAACAGCGGCGGGCCGGTGCTGCTGTCGGCCATCACCGGCCTGGCCTCGCTGTCGGCGGCGGTGTTCTCCATCGGCGTGCTGGGCTGGGTGGCGGCCGCCGTGTTCTGGCGCTGGCTGCCGCGCTCGGTCGGCGGGCAGCCGGAACGACGCACGAGCGGCTGAGGCACGCCCCTACTTCCTGGACATGGGCCGGTAGCGGAACACGGCGCGGATGATGCCGTGGTCGTTGGTGCCGGACGTCTTGTGGTCGTCGAAGTTGAGATGGTCGTTGTTGACCGTCATGCCCTGGAACAGCCACTGGCGCTTGCGGCTGTTGTCGTAGAACTGCTCGCTGACCAGGATGTGGTCGAGCGATTCCCTCATGCCCTGGTAGACGTGCGTGTAGTACACGTCGCGCGTGTCGCGGTATTCCTGCAGCGTCTGCGCCGCGTACAGCGCGTTGTCGCGCCCGCCCAGCGCGCCGCCCGCCAGGTAGGTCGGCTGCTCGGTCAGGATGCCCAGGGTATTGCTGTATTCGCCGTCGTTGAGGTCGCCCAGCACGATCACCGGCGTGTCGCTGCCCTTCATCCGCTCGGTCAGCAGGAAGCGCAGCGCCGCCGCCTCGGCCGTGCGGCGGATGGTCGACAGCGCCGCGCCGATGTTGCCCGCATGCCTGGCGTAGGCGTCGCGGTCGGCGTTGAACCACGCCTCGCGGTACAGCGGCGCGGGCACCTTGGACTTCAGGTGGCAGACGTAGACGTGGATGCGCGGCGACTTCTCGCGCGGCTGGATGACGAAGTGCAGCACCGGCCGCGAGAATCCGCCGATGCCGACCTCGATGGCCGGGGTCTGCGGGTCGTCGCCCGAGGCGCGCAGCACGAAGCCTTCGGGGAAATCGCTGATCCAGCGCGGCTTGCCGTGCAGCAGCCCCTTGGCGACGATGGCCGCGCAGACGATGCCGCCGCCGTCGGCGCCGTCGGGCGCGAGCACGTCGTAGTCGCCGGCCAGGCCGGCCGCCTCCAGCGCATTGCGCAGCGACTGCGCATGCCACAGCTCCTGGAAGCCGAAGACCTCCGAGCGCAGCAGCCGCAGCAGGTGCGCCGTCCAGGCGATCTTCATGCCGTAGGCGTCGCGGTCCCAGCCGTCCTGGTTGTAGAGCGGCATGCCGGGCTCGTTGAGGTTGTACAGGTTGAACGAGGCGACGCTGAATTCCCGTAGGTTCATGGCGGGCTCCCTGCCTGGACGCATGGCCGGCAGTCTAGGGCGTGCGTCGCTACGGGCTGATGACAGGAAAGGCGGCGCCGGGCGGCTGGCGACGGACGACGGGCTGGCGGGCGGTGCGGCTCCCGGCAATGCCGGCGAAGGGCCGCCCGGCGACACCCGCGCAGGCTTGCAGCGCCGCGCCGGGCAGCGTACAAAGCGCTCAGGCCTACCCTGCGGAACTCTCCATGCCCTACCTGCTCCTGATCGTCGAACCCGTCGGCCAGCGCGCCGAGCGCACGCCCGAGGAAGGCCGCGCCGCCTACGACGCGATGGTGCGCTACGCCGACGGCCTGAAGGCGCGCGGCCTGCTCGCGGCGGCGCAGTCGCTCGCCTCGCAGGACGAGGCGGTGCGGGTGCAGGTGCGCGGCGGCCGGGCCAGCCTGCTGGACGGCCCCTACGCCGAGGCCAAGGAAATGATCGGCGGCTTCTTCCTGCTGAACTGCGAGACGCGGGAGGAAGCACTGGCCGTCGCCGCCGAATGCCCGGCCGCGCAGTGGTGCACGGTGGAGGTGCGCCGGCTGGCGCCGTGCTTCGAGTAGGCGGGCGCATGGACGCAGCCGACCCGGCCGACCGGCCCGGCGCAGCGGGCGCAGCCGGGCCGGCCGCAGCGGCGCAGGCTCCGGCGGGCGCCGCGGCCGGATCCGCGGACGCCGCCACCCACGCGGCCATCGCGGCGGTCTGGAAGAGGGAGGCCGGCAGGATCATCGCCGCGCTGGCCCGCCTGCTGTCGGGCGACGTCGGCAGCGCCGAGGAAATCGCCCAGGACGCGCTGGTGACGGCGCTGGAGCGCTGGCCCGCCGACGGCGTGCCCGACAACCCGGGAGCCTGGCTGATGACCGCCGCCAAGCACCGCGCGCTCGACCGCCTGCGCCGCGAGGCGCTGCGCGCGCGCAAGCACGAGCAGATCGGCCGCGAGCTGGAATCCCTGCAGGCCGGCGTCGAGCCCGACTTCGTCGACGCGCTGGACGCGGCGCGCCGGGACGACGTGGGCGACGACCTGCTGCGCCTGATCTTCACCGCCTGCCACCCGGCGCTGTCGGCCGAGGCGCGCGTGGCGCTGACGCTGCGCGTGCTGGGCGGCCTGTCCACCGGCGAGATCGCGCGCGCCTTCCTGGTGCCCGAGGCCACCGTCGCGCAGCGCATCGTGCGCGCCAAGCGCACGCTGGGCGCGGCGCGCGTGGCTTTCGAGGTGCCCGGGCCCGAGGCGCGCGCCGAGCGGCTGGCCTCGGTGCTGGAAGTGATCTACCTGATCTTCAACGAAGGCTATTCGGCCGCCACCGGCCGGGACTGGACGCGCCCGGCGCTGTGCGGCGAGGCCCTGCGCCTGGCCCGGGTGCTGGCCGGGCTGGCGCCGGACGAGGGCGAGGCGCACGGCCTGGTCGCGCTGATGGAGATCCAGGCCTCGCGCCTGGCCGCGCGCAGCGACGCGCAGGGCCGGCCGGTGCTGCTGATGGACCAGGACCGCCGCCGCTGGGACCGCCTGCAGATCCGCCGCGGCCTGGCCGCGCTGCGCCGCGCCGAGGCGCTGGGCGGCGCGCGCGGCCCCTACGCCCTGCAGGCCGCGCTGGCCGCCTGCCACGCGCGCGCCCGCACGCCGCAGGAAACCGACTGGCCGCGCATCGTCGCCCTGTACGACGAGCTGGCCCGGGTCGCGCCCTCGCCCGTGGTGGCGCTGAACCGCGCGGTGGCCGTGGGCATGGCCCAGGGACCGGCCGCCGGGCTGGAACTGATAGACGCGCTGGCCGGCGACCCGGCCCTGCAGCGCTACCACCTGCTGCCCGGCGTGCGCGCCGACCTGCTGGCCCGCCTGGGCCGGCGCGCAGAAGCGCGCGCCGAGTTCGAGCGCGCGGCGGAGCTGGCCGGCAACGAACGGGAAAAGGCGCTGCTGCGCGAGCGGGCGCGCCAGCAGGACGACGGCTGAATCCGGGCGCCCGTGCCACGCTCCTGCGTTGCGCCGGCCTGCGCGCCGCCGGCCCATCCACTGCCTGCCGCGCGATCCGCCGGCATTCCGCCGGCCGCCGAAAATCGCCTATCCTTGGCGGCGGGACATTTTCCTGCTGCCACCCCATGCGCATCCTGCTGGTCGAAGACGACGCGATGATAGGCGAGAGCGTGCGCGACTGCCTGCTGGCCGACGGCTACGCCGTGGACTGGGCGCGCGACGGCGCGGCCGCCGACACGGCGCTGCGCGGCGGCGCCTTCGACCTGGTGCTGCTGGACCTGGGCCTGCCCGGGCGCGACGGCCTGGCCGTGCTGCGCGAGCTGCGCGCGCGGCGCGACCGCACGCCGGTGCTGGTGGCCACCGCGCGCGACGCGGTCGGCGACCGCGTCGCCGGGCTGGACGCCGGCGCCGACGACTACGTGGTCAAGCCCTACGACGCCGACGAGCTGCTGGCGCGCATCCGTGCGCTGCTGCGGCGCAGCGCCGGCCGCGCCGAGCCGGTCTTCGAGCACGGCGGCGTGACCCTGGACCCGCATACGCACGAAGCCACGGTCGACGGCCGGCCGGTGACGCTGACCGCGCGCGAATGGGCCGTGCTGGAGCCCCTGATCGCGCGGCCCGGCATGATCCTGTCGCGCGCCCAGCTGGAAGAGAAGCTCTACGGCTGGGGCGACGAGATCGCCAGCAACGCCGTGGAGGTCTACGTGCACGGCCTGCGCAAGAAGCTGGGCCACGGCTTCATCCAGACCGTGCGCGGCGTGGGCTACGTGATCCCCCGCTCGGCGCAGGCCGGCGACGCGATGCGACGCCCCGCGCCCCGCTCGACGGAGCAGCCGTGAGCACGCCGGCCCTGCCGTCCGAACATGGCGCCCCGCGCCTTCGGGCGGAATCGCGCAGCGCCGCCGGAGGCGCATTCCGATGAGCCTGCCCGACCGCCCCTATTCCCTGCGCGCCCGGCTGCTGCTCTTCCTGCTGGCGTCCATCCTGGCCGCGGCGCTGGCGCAGGCGGCCCTGTCCTACCGCGGCACGCTGGCCCAGGTCGACGCCATCTTCGACGCGCAGCTGCGCAGCACCGCGATCTCGCTCGGCACCGGCAACCGGCCGCTGAGCGCCCAGCCCCTGCCCGGCGCGCCGCGCATCCAGGCCGACGACCTCATCATCCAGGTCTGGACGGCCGACGGCACGCAATTGTTCAAATCCCCCACCGGCCGCCTGCTGCCCGACCCGGTGGTGCTGGGCTTTTCCGACGTGGACGCGGGCGACGCCAGCTACCGCGTCTACGCCATGGCCACGCCGCTGCAGGTCACCCAGGTGGCGCAGGACCTGCGCGTGCGCGGCGCGACGGCGCGCGCGCTGGCGCTGCGCACCGTCGGCCCCATCCTGGCGGCCGCGCCGCTGCTGATGCTGGTGGTGTGGTGGGGCGTGGGCCTGTCGCTGCGGCCGGTGGCGCGCACGCGCGCGCAGCTGGCCGCGCGCCGGCCCGAGGACCTGTCGCCGGTGTCCGACGCCGGCCTGCCCGACGAGATCCGCCCGCTGGTCCAGGAGCTGAACCAGCTGCTCGCGCGCATGCGCGAGGCCTTCGCCCTGCAGCAGCGCTTCGTGGGCGACGCGGCGCACGAGCTGCGCACGCCGCTGGCCGCCCTGGCCCTGCAATTGCAGGGCCTGCGCCGCGCCGGCGACGACCCGGCCGCGCGCGAGCAGGCCGCCGGCCGGCTGGCCGAAGGCGTGGAGCGCGCCACCCGGCTGATCGGCCAGCTGCTGTCCATGGCCCGCTATGACGCCGGCGCGCCGGCGCTGGCGCTGGCGCCCACCGACCTCATCGACGCGCTGCGCCAGGCGGTGGCGCAGGTGCTGCCGGCCGCCACCGCCAAGGACATGGAGATCGTCCTGGACGGGCCCGGGACGGCCACGGTCCAGGGCCAGGCCGACGCGCTGGTGCTGCTGGCGCGCAACCTGCTGGAGAACGCCGTCAAGTACGCGCCGGCAGGCTCCCAGGTGCGCCTGGGCGTGGCCGCCGGGCCGGCGGGCACGGTGCTGACGGTGGACGATGCCGGGCCCGGCATCGCGCCGTCCGAGCGCGAGCGCGTGTTCGAGCGCTTCTACCGCGCCGGCGGCGGCGACGCGCCGGGCAGCGGCCTGGGCCTGTCGCTGGTGCGGGCGCTGGCGCAGCGCCACGGCGCCACGGTGCGGCTGGACGATGCGCCCGCCGGCGGGCTGCGCGTGGAAGTGGCCTTCCCGCCCCATTCTTAAGATTCGCCTAAGCAAGCGCCGGCATCCTGCGCACGTGTCCAACATGTGCCCAAGGAAGGCCGACATGAAAACGACGAATCGTCCCCTACCCTCCCGCCTGCTTCTCGCCCTGCTGGCCGCCGGCGTCGTCGGCGGCGCGGGCGCCGGCGCCGTCACGGCCATGCAGGCCCGCGCCGAACCCGCCCCCGCGGCCGCGCCCGCCGTGGGCACGGTCGCGCCGCCCAACTTCGCCCAGATCACGCGGGAATACGGCCCCGCGGTGGTCAACATCAGCGTCACCGGCACCACCAAGGTGTCGGCCAGCGACGATCCCTTCGAGCAGTTCTTCGGCCAGTTCCCCGGCATGGCCGTGCCGCGCATGCAGCGCGAAGTGCCGGTGCGCGGCGAAGGCTCGGGCTTCATCGTCAGCCGCGACGGCGTGATCCTGACCAACGCCCACGTGGTCAAGGACGCCAGCGAAGTCACCGTCAAGCTGACCGACCGGCGCGAGTTCCGCGCCAAGGTGCTGGGCTCGGACCCGCAGACCGACGTGGCAGTCATCAAGATCGACGCCGCGGACCTGCCGGTGGTCAAGATCGGCCGGGTCGAGGACCTGTCCGTGGGCGAATGGGTGCTGGCCATCGGCTCGCCCTTCGGCCTGGAGAACACCGCCACCGCGGGCATCGTCAGCGCCAAGGGCCGCTCGCTGCCCGACGACACCTCGGTGCCCTTCATCCAGACCGACGTGGCGGTCAACCCCGGCAACTCCGGCGGGCCGCTCTTCAACGAGCGCGGCGAAGTGGTCGGCATCAACTCGCAGATCTACAGCCGCACCGGCGGCTACCAGGGCCTGTCCTTCGCCATCCCCATCGACGTGGCCTACAAGGTCAAGGACCAGATCCTGGAGCACGGCAAGGTGCGGCACGCGCGCCTGGGCGTGACCGCGCAGGAGGTCAACCAGGGCCTGGCCGATTCCTTCAAGCTGGACAAGCCGGCGGGCGCCCTGGTGGCCGGCGTGGAGAAGGGCAGCGCCGCCGAGCGCGCCGGCCTGCAGCCGGGCGACGTGATCCGCGCCATCGACGGGCGCGAGATCGTCTCCTCCGGCGACCTGTCCTCGGTGATCAGCCTGGCCTCGCCCGGCCAGCGCGTCAGGCTGGACGTCTGGCGCAAGGGCAAGGCCATGGAGCTCGACGCCACCCTGGGCGCGCTGGACGCCGACCGCACGGCCGACGCCGGCCAGGCGGGCGACGGCGCCGCCCAGGGCCGGCTGGGCCTGGCGGTGCGGCCGCTGCAGCCGCAGGAGCAGCAGGCCGTGGGCGCGCCCGGCATGATGGTCGAGGAAGCCGCGGGCGCGGCCGCGCGCGCCGGCATCCAAGCCGGCGACGTGATCCTGTCGGTCAACGGCACGCCCGCCTCCAGCGTCGAGCAGATCCGCAAGGAAGTGGCGCGCGCCAAGGGCACGGTGGCCGTGCTGCTGATGCGCGGCGACGCGCGCATCTTCGTGCCGGTGCAGCTGGGCTGAGCGCCGCGCGACGGCGCCCCGGCCTGGGCCGGACGGCGCGGCAGCGCCTGGGCCCGGCCTCGGCCCGGATGCCGTAGCGGCGCCCGGGCCGCACGGCTGCAGCCGCGCCGGCCGGGCGCTATGCCGTTCGGCCTGCTCCGTCCAGCGACAGGACCTGCGCCGCCTGGGCCTCCGATTTCAAGCCGCTCAGGAAGTAGCGCTTGAGCAGCGGCCGCGGCAGCAGCCGCATCGCCGCGTTGCGCAGGCCGAAGCTCCACGCCGAAGCCGGCACGTAGACGGGCGCGAGCGTGCGGCTGCGCTGCTGCAGGCGGACGACGATAGGCCGCAGCACCTCGTCGTGGCGCGCCAGCGCCTGCTCCACGGGCAGCCCCGCCAGCGCCTGCGCGAGCACCGCGGCCGACGCCATGGCCATGCCCGCGCCTTGGCCCGAGATCAGCGACAGGCTGTGCGCGGCGTCGCCCACCAGCAGGATGCGGCCCTTGCGCCAGGCGGGCATCTCCACCATGGCGAGGTCGTCCATGACCAGCGGCGCGCCGGCCGGCAGGCTGGCCAGTATGCGCGCCACCTCGGGATGCGCGTCGCGCGCCAGCTCGCCGAGCAGCGCCCGCCGCCCGGCCGGCGGCACCGGCCCGGCCTGCGCGCTGCGCCAGACGTGCAGCGCGGCCATGCGCCCCTGGCCCAGCCCGTGGTATTCCACCTGCTGGCCCACCGCCGCGTAGGACACGAAGTCGCGCTCCAGGCCCAGCGTATCGGCCACGTCGTAGGCCGCGTAGCGGTATCCCAGCGGCGCCGGCGCGGGGGCGTCCGCGCCCCATGCCCCGGCCCGCAACGCGGAATGCACGCCGTCTGCGCCCAGCAGCAGCGCCGCGCGCAGGCGGCTGCCGTCCGACAGCGCGACGTCCACCCCATCGCCATCCTGCGCCCAGTGCGCCACGGTGGTGGCCATGCGCAGCTCGCAGCGGTCGCGCACGACCCGGTGCAGGACCTGCACCAGATCGGTCCGGCGCAGCGTGATCCAGTCCAGCTCGTCCAGCAGCTCGCGGTAGCGGATGCGCATGATCTGGCGTCCGCGCCGGTCCAGGTAGACGTTCTCGCCTATCTCGCGCTCGACCTCGCGCAGCGCCGGCACCAGGCCCATGCGGCGGGCGGTGAGCAGGCCCGGGCCGGACAGCCCCAGCATGTAGCCGCCGTCGCGCAGGTGCGCGGCGCGTTCGACGACGATCGCGCGCCAGCCGCACAATTCGGTCAGCCACCAGGCACAGGACAGGCCGGCCACGCCGGCGCCCGCGATCACGGCAAGGGGAGCGGTCTGGTTCAATCGGATACCTCGGATACGGACAGGGACGGGGATGGGGATTCGGCCGCGGCGACGCGGCGCGCCACGGCAGGCAGCGCGGCCGCGGCGGCCAGCGCCAGCGCAACCGCCGCGCCGATGCCGGCGCCATAGCCCAGGCAATGGGCGACCATGCCGGCGGCCGCGCCGGCGAGCGCCGCCGTCATCGCGTCGGCGCACTGGAACAAGGTGAAGTCCACGCCCGCCTGCAAAGGGGAGGCGCGGTCCATCAGGTAGGAATACAGGGCGACGAAGCCCACGGCCATGCAGCATGCAATGGCCAGGCTCAGCCCGAGCAGCGGCGCAAGCGGCGCATCCGGCCCGAATGCGGCCAGCCAGAACGCCAGCAGCGCGGCGGCCTGCAGGGCCGCGACGGCCGACAGCAGCGCCAGCGCGGCCATCAGGCACTGCCCGGGCAGCACGATGCGGTGGGACCGCCGCCGGGCGCCGGAAGCCGGCAGGCGATAGCGCTCCACCCAGGGCGCCCAGAGGAACTTCAGCGCCCAGGGCAGCAAGGCCAGGTAGGCCAGGGCCACTTCGTTCAGCGCCGCCCCGGCGCTGCGCATCACGGTGGGCACGCCCTGGAAGGCCAGGCCGCCGACCAGGCCCTGGGCGGCGTAGATGCCGCCGATGGCGGCCAGCGCCGCCAGGTCCGCCGGCCCGCCGGCGGCGCGGCCCTGCGCGCGCACGCCGCCCGCCGCGCCGGGGCCGGCCTCAATAGGCATAGGCGATATTGAGCCCCACCGTGCGTCCCGCGTTGACCTGCGCGTAATCGCCCAGCGCGGCACTGCCGAAGCCGTAGGTCCGGTAGAGCCTGTCGGTCAGGTTGTGGGCATAAGCCGTGACGGTGATCTCGTCGCGCGGCCGCCACGCCACCGACAGGTCTATCAGGGTATAGGCGTCCTGGCGCAGTTCGTTGGCGATGTCGAAATACTGCCCCCCCGTGCGCCGCACGGCCAGCATGGGGCTGACCTCCCCGAGCGCCGTGTCCAGGCGGGCCTGCACGCTGGCCGTCACCCCGTAAGAGGGCGAGAACGGCACCTTGTTGCCGGAGCAGCCGGGGCAGCCGTAGGGGTTGTCGATGCTGCGGAACTCGGCGCGGTTGTAATAGGCGTCCAGGCCCAGCGTCCACCGCTCGGCCACGTCCCAGCGCAGGTCCAGCTCCACGCCGGTGGAACGCAGCCGGCCCACGTTCTCCAGGTGCTGGTAGCCGATCGCGTCGCTGACGTAGAGCTGCGCGTCGCGGGTGTCGATGCGGTAGACCGCCGCCCCCGCGCGCAGCGACCGGCCCGCGTAGCGGGCGCCGACTTCGTAGCTGACCGACCGCTCGCGCCCGAAGGCCTGCGCGTCGGCGTCGCTGGAGGGCGCCAGGTTGTAGCCGGCCGGCTTGTAGCCCTGCGAGACGCTGGCATAACCCCGCCAGGCGTCGCTGAAGCGGTAGCCGGCCGAGGCCTTGCCCAGCACCGTGGTCTGCCTGACCGTGCCCCGGCCGCCGAAGCCGTCGTAGCCGAAGGTCATGAAGTTCAGCGCCTGGCCGGCATAGTCGGTGCTCGCCTCGTCGCGCGAGACCCGCAAGCCGGCGCCGAGATCCAGGCGCCGCGTGGCGTGCCAGGTCAGGTCCGAGAAGGCGGCCAGCGACTCCGTCTCGTTGTGCGAGCCCGTCTCCAGCGCCCTGGCCTGCAGCGGCACGTACAGATCGTTGCGGTAGCTGCGGTCCTGGGTGACGCGCTGGCGGTACAGGCCGATCACCGCATCGACCGCGCGCTCGCCGGTGGTGGCCAGGCGCAGCTCCTGCACCTGCTGCCGCCAGCGCTCGGGCTGCATCGTGTAGTAAGGGCCGATCGGATATTCGCGGTCGAAGTGCAGGCGCTGCCAGGCGGCCATGGCGCTCAGCCGCCAGCCCGCGGCGAAATCGTAGCGGCCGGTCAGCGACTGGCTGCTGGCGCAGCGGCGCAGGTCGAAGTCCGACCGGTCCGCCGGGATGCCCGGCATGATGTAGGCCTGCCGCGACTCCAGGTCGCCGTAGGGCACGTAGGCATCCTGCAGCGCGCGGGTGCATTCGCCGCTGGCCGAGGCCGCCAGTTCCCAGGGCCGCCCGTCGGGCGCCAGGCGCAGGCGCGCCGAGCCGGCCGTGCCGTTCTGCCCGCCCAGGCCCTGCTTGCCGGTGACGGGGTTCTCCAGCCGGCCCGGCGCGTCGCTGGCCGCGCCGCTGATGCCGCCGTAGAGCAGGCCGTCGACCAGCGGGCCGCCGGCGCTGGCCTTGAAGGCATAGCCGTCGCGGCTGGACACCCCCGCGCTCGCCCGCAGGTGCGGCTGCGAACCAGGCTGACGGGTCACGATGTCGAGCACGCCCCCTTGCGCGCTGCGGCCGTACAGCGTGCCCTGCGGCCCTTTGAGCAGTTCCACCCGCTCGACGTCGAGCAGTTGCTGGGACATGAAGGTCGGCAGCTGCGGCACGCCGTCCACGTAGACGGTCAGCGCGGGGTTGTAGAAATCCTGCGCCGAGGTCACCCCGCGCACCGAGACGATGGGAAAGAACAGCGAGCCGCTTTCCGAGGTCTGCACGCCCGGCAGCACGCGCGACAGCTGCAGGGTGTTCTCGACCTGCGCCGCCTGCAGGTCCTCGTCGGTGGCGACGTGGACCGCGCCGTTGAAGCTCTCCAGCGTCTGGTCGCGCTTGCCCGCCGTGACGGTGATGGGCACCATCTCGGCCACCGGGGCGGGCCCGGACCGGGAGTGGGCGGACGGATGCCAGGCCAGGGACAGGGCCAGCCAGGCGAGCGGCAGCGGCGCCCGCCGGGCGGTGAACGATGCTTCCATGGGGACGATGGCCTTGGTGTTGGTTAGAATAAGTAATGAGAATTATTGCTATCCAACCGCAAGCCGGGCTAACGGTTTCCGGGCCGGCCTTATCGTTTTCGGGGTAAATCTTGCGCGATCCCCTCGCCTTGGGTCCCTCGGACGACGTCCTGCGGGTGCGCGGACACGTGCTGCTGCCCGACGTCGCCATCCCGCGCTCCTGGGCGCAGCTGGCGCGGCTGGAAGAGTTCGACGGCGAAATGGTGGTCACCGCCTGGCAGGGCACGGCATCCGAAGACCTGGACTCCCTGGCCGAAGGCCCGCCCATGTGCTGCATCGCCGTGTTCCTGCAGGGCAAGGCCAGCATGGCCCTGGACGGCGGCCCGCCGCTGGCGGCGGGCCCCGGGACGGCGGTGCTGCAGACGGCCGAGCGGCCGGTGCGCGGGCGCTTCCGCATGGCCGGCGGCCAGGCCGTGCGCCTGGTCGACATCCGCTACACCCCCGCCGGCCTGCTGCGCGCCGGCGGCAAGCCGCTGGCGGCGCTGCACGGCGACTTCTTCCAGGATTGCAGCGTGCCGTCCTCGGGCTCGCTGATGGCGGGCTTTCCCGCGCCGGCCGCGCTGCTGCGCCTGGCCGACGACATCCTGCAATGCGCCTACGCCGATCCCGTCATACGTCGGCTGTACATCCGCGCCAAGGCGCTGGAAGCGCTGGCCGTCGTGCTGCAGGCCGTGGACGAGCAGCCGGGGCCGGCGATCGGGCCGCGCGAGCGGCGCCAGCTCGGCCAGGCGCGCCGCCTGATCGAGGAGCGCTTCGGCGAGCAATGGAGCGTGGCCAGCCTGGCGCGCGCCGTCGGCCTGGGCGAGAAGAAACTCAAGGCGGGCTTTCGCGCGCTGGTGGGGCGCTCGGTGCATGCCTACCTGCGGGAAGTGCGCCTGGAGGCGGCCGCCTCGCTGCTGGCGGCCGGCCACAGCGTCACCCAGGCGGCGCTGGCCGCCGGGTTCTCCAACCTGAGCCATTTCAGCAAGAGCTTTCGCGAGGCCAAGGGCGTGCCGCCCAGCGCGTGGGCGCAGCGCGCGCCCGGGCAGCGGCGCATCGCCGCGCCTGCGCCGCGCTGACTCAGTCCGACTCGACGCGCAGGCCCAGGTCGGCGCGCCGCCGGCTCCAGGCGTCCATCCACTGCGGCAGGTCGCCGGGCCGCAGCGGCTTGGCGAAGAAGTAGCCCTGCGCCACGTCGCAGCCCAGCGCCTGCAGGCGCTGCGACTGCTCCTCGGTTTCCACGCCCTCGGCCACGACAGTCAGGCCCAGGCTCTGGCCGATGCGCACCACCGCCGTCATCACCGCCTGGGCGGCCGTGTCGGCCACGCCGTCGCGCAGGAAGCTGCGGTCTATCTTCAGCTCCGTGACCGGCAGGCTGTGCAGGCTGGACAGGCTGGAATAGCCCGTGCCGAAGTCGTCCATGGACAGGCCCACGCCCAGCCGGCGCACCGCCTTGACGGCGTCGATCACCGCCGCCTGCCGGCCCATGGTCACGCCCTCGGTGATCTCCACCGTCAGGCATTGCGGGGCCAGGCCGAACTCGGCCAGCGTATCGGCGATGAAGCCGGCGAAGTCCGGATCGCGGAAGTGCACCGGCGACACGTTGACCGCCACCACCGGCACCGGCACGCCGGCCGCGCGCCAGTCCGCCATCTGCCGGCAGGCCGCGCGCAGCGACCAGCGGCCCAGGCGGTCTATCAGGCCGAGCTCCTCGGCCAGCGGGATGAACTTGTCGGGCGGCACCACGCCCAGCGCCGGGTCGGTCCAGCGCGCCAGGGCCTCGACCCCGTGCAGCGTCCAGTCCGCCAGGCCCACCTGCGGCTGGTAGCACAGGCTCAGCGCCTCCTGCGCCATCGCCTGGCGCAGCGCCGTGCCCAGGGTCAGCCGCACCTGCGCCACCTGGTCCATCTCGGGGCTGAAGAAGCGGAAGCCGTCGCGGCTGCCCGACTTGGCCTGCGACAGCGCCGTCTCGGCCTGCTTGAGCAGGCGGTCGGCGTCGCAGCCGCCGCTGTCCATCACGCTGATGCCGACGCTGGCCGACAGGGCCACCGGCACGTCCGATATGACGATGGGCGGCTTGCAGGCCTCGATGATGCGCTCGGCGCGCGCGGCGGCCCCGGCCGGGTCGACGTCGGGCGCCAGCACCAGGAACTCGTCGCCGCCGAAGCGGTAGACCGACTCGCCGGGGGCCAGCCTGCGGCGCAGCCGGTCGGCGATCTCCACCAGCATGACGTCGCCCTCGGAATGGCCGAAGGCCTCGTTGATGTCGCCGAAATAATCGATGTCGACGAAGAACAGCGCCACGCTGCGCGTGCCGCCCTCCACCAGCCGGGCCACGTCCTCCTGGAAGCGGGTCCGGTTGGGCAGGCCGGTCAGCGGGTCGAAGTGCGCGAACTGCACCAGGCGGCTCCTGGCCTCGCTCTGCTCGATGGCGATCATGCACAGGTGCAGGCAGGCGGCGACGATGCGCTCGTGCCAGGCGCAGGGGCCGCGCGCCTCGCGGCTGTAGAAGGCGAAGGTGCCCACCACCCTGCCGTCGTGGCGGCGGATCGGGAAGGACCAGCAGGCGCGGTAGCCCAGCGGCAGGACCAGCTGCCGGAAGTCCGCCCACAGCGGGTCGGTGGCGATGTCCTCGACCAGCACCGGCATGCCGCGGAAAGCCGCCGTGCCGCAGCTGCCCGCGTTCTCGCCTATCGGCGCGCCGTCCATCGCGGCGCTGTATTCCTCGGGCAGGCTGGGCGCGCTCAGCGGCCGCAGCCGCCCTTCCCGGTCCACCAGGACGATGGAGGCGGCGATGCCCGGCGCCATCTTTTCCATGCGCAGGCACAGGAAGTCGGCCACGTCCTTGAGCGCCATGCCGCTGGCCATGGCTTCCAGCGCGTCGCAGCGCAGGCTCTCGATTTCCTTGGCCTCGGTGATGTCGGTGAGCACCACCACCACGTTGCGCACCGCGCCCCGCTCGTCGACGATGGGATTGACGGCGCTGGACACCCAGACGTCGCGGCCGGACTTGTCGCGCGCCAGGATGTCCAGGTGGAAGCCTTCCGAGCCCCAGGCCCGGGTGCGCAGCTGCGCCAGCGCCTGCGGCTGGGTGCGTTCGCTGGCCAGGAAGGAGCTGGGCACCCGCCCCTGGACTTCCTCCAGGCGGTAGCCGAACCGCTGCGTGAAGGCGCGGTTGACGTAGGCGATGCGCCGGTCCTGGTCCAGGATCATCACGGACTGGCCAGTCTCGTTGGCCACCAGCGAAAGCAGGCGCAATTCTTCCTGCTGACCACGGCTGGCCTGGTGTTCGCTATCCATGGTACCCCCCGATGCCGGGTCCGCGCCCCGGCGGGCGCCGCCGACCGGGGCCCCGCCGCACTGCCGAAAGCGCCCAGCGCGCGCCGGCCGGCGCGCGCTGGGCTTTGTCACAGTAACACAGTCCGTGCGCGGCCGGCGTCAATTACGATTGCCCGTTTACCATTGCCGCAACGCACCCGGAACCGACCGCCCCATGCCCCGGATAGAGATCCGCCGCCTGCGCTACTTCATCGCCCTGGCCGAGGAATTGCACTTCGGCCGGGCCGCGCAGCGGCTGAACATTTCCCAGCCGCCGCTTTCCGAGCAGATCAGGAAACTGGAGGAGGAGCTCGGCGTGCGCCTGTTCGAGCGCACCAGCCGCAACGTGCTGCTCACCGAGGCGGGACGGATCTTCCTGGCCGGCACCTACCGGGCGCTGGAAGAGGTCGAGCGCGCCGCCACCGCCGCCTCGCAGGCGCAGCGGGGCATGGCCGGGCACCTGAAGGCCGGCTACCTGGCGTCGGCCGGCGTCACCTTCCTGCCCAGCCTGCTGCGCCATCTGCGCACGGTCATCCCGGGCCTGCAGTTCGAGTTCCGGCAGTTCAGCAGCAGCGCTGCGCTGGAGGCCCTGGCCAGGCGCTCGCTGGACGTGGCCCTGGTGCGCACGGCCTTCGGCAACGAGGCCTTCGCCAGCCGCGTCATCCACGAGGACAGGCTGATCCTGGCCCTGCCCTACGATCACCCGCTCGCCCGGGAGCCGGAACTGCGGCTGGCGCAGCTGCACGACGAAATGTTCGTGCTGTATCCGCCCAACGAAGGGCGCGTGGCCTACGACGTCGTGCAGCGCGCCTGCATCCAGGCGGGCTTCGTGCCCCGGGCGGTGGAATTCGTCGAAGACGTGTACGGCATGCTGGGGCTGGTGGCGGCCGGCCTCGGGCTGGCCGTGGTGCCCGGCTCGATCGGCGGCCTGCGCGTGGCGGGCGTGGTCTTTCGCGAACTGCCCGACACGAGCGAAAAATTCGCGCTGTCGCTGGTCTGGCGCAAGGCCGACGAAACGCCCTTGATCGAGCGGGTCGTGCGCGAGATCTGCACCGGCTGGGCGCCGGGCTACTACCTGGACGACGCCCCCGGCTCGCCCTAGATCGCCGCCCCCGCCCCCTGCTTTCCTAGGCGGGCGCGCCGTCCTGCCCGCCCGGCACACGGCCCAGCGGGCCGGACAGGAAGGCCAGGATGGACGCGTCCGCGCCGTCCAGCAAAGCCCGGCCCAGGCGCTGCGCCCAATAGCCTTCGCCGCCGGCCTCCAGGCGCCAGGCCCGCAGCGGCCGGCTGTAGAGCTGCAGATCGTATTCCCAGGTAATGCCCATGGCGCCGTGCACGGCATGCGCCGCATCGGCCAGCCTGGGCGCGATCCCGCCCGCCACCGCCTTGGCCGCGGCCACGCGCAGCGCGCAGGGCGCCGGGCCGCCCGCCTGGCAGGCAAGCTGGGCCGACATGCAGGCGGCGTCCACCAGCTCGGCCATGACGGCCAGCTGCTGCTGTATCGCCTGGAAGCGGGCGATGGGCTTGCCGAACTGGCTGCGCGTGCCGGCGTACTCCAGCGTGATCTCGAAGACGCGCAGGCTCAGCCCGGCCATCAGGCAGCAGGACGCCAGCGCGGCCAGCCTGCGCAACTCGTCGGGGTCCAGGGGAACGGGCTCTTCGCCGGCGCGAGCCGGCCAGTGCATGTCGGCCAGCACGCGCCCGTCGGCCGGATCGGCATCGATGCGCGCCCGGCTGGCGTCGAGCACGGCGACCCGGCCGGCGACCTCGGCCAGCACCCAGTCGGCGCTGGCGCCGAAGGCGACCCGCGGCAGCGACAGCGCATCGCCGGCCGCGACGGCCGGCGAGCCGGCGATGGCGATCCGCCCCGCCGGAGGCTCGCCCCAGGAAGCCAGCGCCGTACGCGCCAGCAAGGTCTGCACCAATGGGACGGGCGGGTGATGGCGGCCGATGGCAAGCAGCGTCGGACATGCCTCGGCCAGGCCGAGGCCCGCGCCGCCGCGCTCCTGCGGCACCAGCATGTCCAGGAAGCCGTCGTCGGCCACGCGCTGCCACAGGGGCGGCGCCGGCATGCGTGTCCCGGCATCGGCCTCGCGCAGCAGCGCGGCGGGGCAGTGATCGTTCAGCAGGCGCTCCATGGCGGCCTGGAATACGTCGTCCATGCTGGTATCCCTATCTCAAGCCAAGCCCGCGGGCGATGATCCCGCGCAGCACTTCCCGCGTCCCGCCGCGCAGCGAGAACGACGGGGCGATCTGTTCCGTATAGGCAAGCACCCGCCACAACTGCGGCGGCGCGGCGATATCGGGCCGCCTCCCCAGGCAGGCCGCTATCCATTGCGGTATCTGCTGTTCGATCTGCGTGCCCAGGTCCTTGACGCGCGATGCCTCCAGCATGGGGTTCTCGCCCCGCTCCAGCCGCGCGGCGACGGACATGCACAAGGCGCGCGCCACCGCCAGCCAGGCGGCGATGCGGCCCACCGACTCCTGCAGGTCGGCGTCGCCCGGCCGCGTGCGGCAGAAATCCAGCCAGCACTGCGCAAGCACCATGCTGGAATGGATCCGCTCCGGCCCGCTGCGCTCGAAGGCCAGCTCGGCGTTGACCTGCTCCCAGCCCGCGCCCTCGCGCCCGAGCAGCGACTCGGCCGGCAGCTCGACGTCCTCGAAGAACACTTCCGCGAAATGGCTGTCGCCGGCCAGGTCGCGTATGGGCCGGATGCTCACGCCCGGCCGCTTCAGGTCGATGAGCATCTGCGACAGCCCGGCCTGCCTGTCCTCCGGGCCGCCCGAGGTGCGCACCAGCGCGATCATGTAGTGGGCGTGATGCGCATAGGTGGTCCAGATCTTGCCGCCGTTGAGCACCCACCCCTGCCCGGCCGGCCGCGCCCGCGTGCGCACGCTGGCCAGGTCCGAGCCCGCGCCGGGCTCGCTCATGCCTATGCAGAAGAAGGCCTCGGCCCGGCAGATGCGCGGCAGGTAGAAGGCCTTCTGCTCTTCGGTCCCGTAGCGCAGGATGACCGGCGCGCTCTGGCGGTCGGCCACCCAGTGCGCGCCCACTGGCGCGCCGGCGGCCAGCAGCTCCTCGGCCAGGATGAACCTGGCCGCCATGCTGCGGCCGCCGCCGCCGTACTCGCGCGGCACGCTCACGCCCACCCAGCCGCGCTGCGCCAGGCTGCGGCTGAAATCCGCGTCGAACTGCATCCAGGAACGCGCCCGGTATTCGACCGTATAGGACGCCAGCGCGCTATCGAGAAATTCGCGAACGTCCGCGCGCAGGCTTTCGTCGCTGTCGGAAAAACTGGCTATGGCTGGTGGCTGCATGGTGGTGTCCGGTGCGGTGGGTGCCTATTGCGCCTGCGTGCCCGTGTACTGCATCGCGGCCCGGTAGTTCTCTATGTCCTGCTTCTGCAGTTCGCGGAAGGCCTCGGAAGCAACGAAGGACGGGTCCATGCGCTGCTCCAGCATGTACTTCTTCGCGTTGTCCGAGTCCATGGCCTGCTGCACCAGTCCCGCCAGCTTTTCGCGGATGTCGCGCGGCGTGCCGGCCGGGGCGAACATGCCCATCCAGCTGAACATGAGCTTGACCTCGCCGTAGCCGGACTCCTTGAGCGTGGGCACGTCCGGGAAATGCGACACGCGCTGCGGCGTCATGGCCACCAGCGCGCGCATGGCGCCGGAATCGACCAGCTTGCCTATCGTCCCCACGTCGGCCGAGATCGCGTCCACGTGGCCGCCCAGCACGTCGGTGACGAGCTGCGGCGTGCCGTTGTAGGGAATGACGGTGAAAGGCGCATTGGCATTCTTGCCGACGATGGTCGCGGCCATCTGGTAGCCGGTGGTGCCGCCGCCTATGGAGAGGGTGCCCGGCGCCTTGCGCGCGGCCTCGACCAGGTCCTGGATGGTCTTGTAGGGCGAGCCGGTGCGCACGGCGATCATCCAGCCGGTCTGCGAGACCAGGGCCACCGGGTCGAAGTCGGCCACCGCGTCGTAGGCGGGTTTCTTGAACAGCGCCATGTTGCCCGCCATGGGCGAGTTGGAGCCGAACAGCAGCGTATAGCCGTCGGGCTGGGCGCGCGCCACCTGCATGGCGCCGATGGCGGCATTGGCGCCGGGCTTGTTCTCGACGACCACGGTCTGCCCCGCGAGCGTACCGATCTCGGCGCCTATGGTGCGCGCCAGCGTATCCGTGGGCTGCCCTGCCGGGAAGGGCACGATCATCCGTATCGGCTTGGCCGGGTAGTCGTCGGCCGGCCCGGCCGCTGCGGCCGGCTGCAATGCCGCGGCGCAGGCGGCGGCGATGCCCGCCGCGAGGCGCACGTATGTTGCGATCTGCATGGTCTATCTCCTCTCTGGGTTCTCTTTGGTCGAACAGGCCCTAGCGGCCGGTAAAGCGGGGTGGGCGTTTCTCGACGAAGGCTCGGGTGCCCTCGATGCGATCCTGGCTGCGGTAGGTGTCCGGGCCCACGTTCAGCCGCAGCGCGGCCGGCAGCGGCAGGCCCAGCGAGCGCAGCGCGGTTTCCTTGATCCGCCTTTCCGAGAGCGGCGCGTGGCCGGCGATCAGCGCCGCCAGCCTCCTCACCTCCCGGTCGAAGGACTGCCTGGGATAGGCCGCGTTGAACAGGCCGATGCGCACCGCCTCGCCGGCCGGCATCATGCGGCCCGTGTAGAGCAGCTCCAGGGCCAGCGCGCGCGGGATCAGCTGCGGCAGCACCACGGCGGCGAAGGTCGCGCCCATGCCCACCTTGACCTCGGGCTGGGAGAACCCGCCGTCGTCCACCGACAGCCGCAGGTCGCAGGCCAGCGCCAGTTCGGCCCCGCCGCCCACCGCTACGCCGTTCAGCGCGGCAATGGTCGGCTTGCCGACTTCCAGCAGCACCTCGTGCACGTTCCGGTGGAAGTCCTTCATCGGGTGCGGGTATTCGCCCGCCCTGGCCTCGTCCACCATCTTGAGATCCATGCCGGCGCAGAAATGGCGCTGCCCGGCCCCGCCGACCACCAGCACGCGCACGTCCTCGTCCTTGTCCGCGGCGATGAAGCATTCGATCAGCCGGTGCATGGTCGACGGCGCGATGGCATTGGCGCGATGCGGCCGGTTCAGGGTGACGAAGGCGATGTGGTCCTCGACCCGGTACAGCACCTCGCCGGTTTCCGCTGCGTCCTGTTGCGTGGCTTGCATGGCTTCCTCCTGTTTGCTCTTGGAATGGGCGGCGCGCCTAGGCCAGCTCGCGCAGCAAAACGTCGTCAAACATGCCGCGCCGGCAGGGCTGGCCGTCGCGCACGAAGAAGCTGCCGCGCGCGATCACGTCGGTGATCTGCAGGTCGTCGTCCAGCACCAGCAGGTCGGCGTCGGCGCCGGCCGCGATGCGGCCCTTGGCGGCCAGGCCGGTGGCGCGCGCGGGGTTGCTGGTCACGCAGGCGAGGGCTTCCTCGATGGCATGCCCCTCTTCCAGCACGATGCGCCGCCAGCTGGCGTGCAGCGCCCGCACGGGCATGTAGTTGGCCACCTTGGGCTTGTTCTCGCCCTTTTCCTCCTTGGGCGGCGCGCCGTTGCCGTCGGAGCTCATCAGGATGGCCGAGGCCGCCACGCCCTGGCTGCGGAAGTGCGCGTAGGCCTTGGCCGGCAGCGTGGCGCGCGCATAGTTGTTCTCGGGCGAGTAGTTGGCGCCGATGTCGATGTAGCCCCCGCGCCGGGCCCACTGCAGGGCGTCGGCCATGTAGCCGTCGGTCTGGTTGACGTGCGAGGGGATGAAATGGGTGATGGGAATGCCGGTGCGGTCGACCAGGTCCATCATCGGCTTGAGCACCTGCTCCCGATAGGGCGGCACCTGCAGGCAGAGATAGCCCGACTTGCGGCTCAGGCGCCCGGCCAGCAGCCCG
>Ga0182746_1000676_pt1 | contig 40955 bp, 37 predicted proteins | sample eDN3rd30CBELigOP_FD_128881 | JGI IMG/M metagenome (GOLD analysis project Ga0182746, IMG submission 128881) | Enriched Organic Plus compost microbial communities from Emeryville, California, USA - eDNA 3rd pass 30_C BE-Lig OP (version 2) (version 2) ...
CGCCTAACTAAAATGGCCTCCGCCCTTAAAAGGCGAAGGCCATTTCTTAGACCGAGCGCACCTATGCAGCGGCGCGGCGTTCTTTCAGTTCCTCGTTCAGCATTTCGGCGAGGAGGAAGGCGAGTTCCAGGCTCTGCGCCGCGTTTAGGCGCGGATCGCAATGGGTGTGGTAACGGTCGGCCAGACCTTCGTCCGTGATCGCCACCGCGCCGCCTGTGCATTCCGTCACGTTCTGGCCCGTCATCTCGCAATGGATGCCGCCACCGAAGCTGCCTTCCGCCCGGTGCACGGCGAAAAAGCCGCGCACTTCTGCGAGAATGCGGTCGAAGGGGCGGGTCTTGTAGCCATTGGCCGCCTTGATGACGTTGCCGTGCATCGGGTCGCAGGACCAGACGACCGGATGCCCTTCGCGCAGGACCGCGCGAACGAGCTTGGGTAGGCCCGCCTCAATCTTGTCATGACCATAGCGGGTGATCAGTGTGATACGCCCGGCTTCGCGCGACGGATTGAGAATGTCGAGCAGGCGGATGAGCGCATCCGGCTCCAGGCTGGGGCCGCATTTCATGCCGATGGGGTTGCCGATCCCGCGCAGATATTCGACATGCGCCGAGCCTTCGAAACGCGTGCGGTCGCCAATCCAGAGCATATGCGCGGACGTGTCATACCAATCGCCGGTCAGCGAATCCTGCCGGGTCAGCGCCTGCTCGAAAGGAAGAAGCAAGCCTTCATGGCTGGTGTAGAAGCTGGTCCCGCCAAGCTGCGGCACGGTTTCGGGCGACAGGCCGCAGGCACGCATGAAGTCGAGCGCTTCGCCGATCCGGTCGGCCACAGCATCGAACTTCGCGGCGAGCGGGCTGCGGCCCATGAAATCCAGCATCCAGCCATGGACACGGTCGAGGCTGGCATAACCGCCGGTCGAGAAGGCGCGCAGCAGGTTGAGCGTTGCCGCCGACTGGTTATAGGCGCGGACCATGCGCTGCGGATCTGGCTCGCGCGCTTCGGGCGTGAAGGCGATATCGTTGACGTTGTCGCCGCGATAGCTGGGCAGTTCGACCCCGCCGATGGTTTCCGTCCCGGCCGAGCGCGGCTTGGCGAACTGACCCGCCATGCGTCCGACCTTCACGATCGGCAATTTCGACGCGAAGGTCAGCACCACCGCCATCTGGAGCAGCACACGGAAGGTGTCGCGGATATTGTCCGGATGGAACTCCGCGAAGCTTTCCGCGCAGTCGCCGCCCTGCAGCAGGAACGCTTCGCCCGTCGTGACCTTGGCAAGCTCCGCCTTCAGGCTGCGCGCTTCGCCGGCAAAGACGAGCGGGGGAAACTGGCCAAGTTGGGTCTCCACAGCAGCCAGCGCCGCCGCGTCCCGATATTCGGGCATCTGGATGCCCTCTTGGCTGCGCCAGCTTTCCGGCGTCCACTTCGCCGCCACAATGAGTCTCCTTGAACATATGAAAATAGGCGCCGCACCTACGATGAAGCAGCGATCAAGGCAAGTTTATAGCGGTTTTAGGTGGAGTAGCGCTAATGGATTGCTTCGATCAGGCTGATCGACGTCATTTATCGCAAGAATAGCGTTCGTTGAGCGCCACGCTGACGAGCACGGAGGCAGGGGCTTTTCGCTGGTCGGGATAGCGTTCCAGATAGGCGACGACGACGCGGCGCACGTCTTCCCCCTTCATTTGGGCGGGCCAGCAATTAGGGCGGGCGCGGCCCAGGAACACATCTTTCTTGATGCCGTCCACTGCCCCGACGATATAGGCGGTGCAGGCGAGTGCATATTCCGGCGCCTTGTTTCGGCATTTGGCGAGCAGGGTCGTGCCGGTTTCGAACATGAACGCCTGTGCGGGCGTACCCTCGGTCGCAGACTGGGGCGCGGCAACGGCAGGCGTTATCGCCGCACCGCTCAAGGCGGCCATGATCGTCAACCACTGTTGGAACATGCAGAGAAAGTTATACTTTTGCTCATTTCTGTCCAGTCGGATCGACGGTGGACGGAAACGGCTCGCCGCATATCGAATCAAGTAAATGTTTGATAAATAATGTTTATAGAGATAGGCGCCAATCCCACCGCAGGGGATCACCATCCATCACCTCCACCCCGCGTGCGGCGAGCGCATCGCGAATTTCGTCGGACAGGGCGAAATCCTTGCTGGCGCGGGCGCTCTGGCGGCGATCGAGTTCGGCTTCGATCTCCTCCGGCGTGATTTGCGCGTCCTTCGACTGGAGGCGTAAATCGGCGCGGTTGAGCGTGAGCAGATTGAGGCCGAGCGCGAAATCGAAGGCTGCGATCAGGCAGAGCTTTTCATCGACGGGCACTTTCTTGAGCGCAATGGCTTCCTCCAGCAATGGGAGCGCGCGTGGCGTCATCAGGTCGTCACTGATCGCGGCGTCGAATTGTTCGAGCAATGGCGCCAACTTGGAGTGAAGGTTGGCGCGCAGGAAGTCGAGGCGCGGCGATTGCCATGTCACGCCTTCGGCCCTGGCTTTCAGGGCCTCCACGCCCATGACGAGCCGTTTCAAGCGCGTGAGAGCTGCGCCCACCCCTTCCGCGCTGAACTCCAGTTCGCTGCGGTAATGCGCGCCGAGGCAGAGCAGGCGATAGGCGAGCGGGTGTATGCCGGCGTCGATCAGGGAGAAGAGCGTGGTAAAGCCGCCCTTCGACTTGCTCATCTTGCCTTGGCGGTCGACGAGAAAGTTGTTGTGCATCCACCAGCGCGCGCCCGTGAAGCCCGCCGTCGCCGCGTCCGGTTCGCCGCAGCACGCTGCGTGGAACGCCTGGTTCTGAGCGATTTCATTGGGATGGTGGATTTCGCGATGGTCGATGCCGCCGGTATGGATGTCGAAGGGGTGGCCAAGCCGCGCCTGGCTCATCACCGAACATTCAAGGTGCCAGCCGGGTGCGCCCTTGCCCCAGGGGGAATCCCATTCCATCTGCCGCTGCTCGCCTGGCGGAGACTTGCGCCAGATGGCGAAGTCGGATGCGTTGCGCTTGCCCGCGACCGGATCGATGCGGGCATGAGCGGCGTCATCGCGACCGCCCGCCAGCGCGCCATAGTCGGGCACGGTGCCGCTGTCGAAATAAAGGCCGGTTTCCAGTTCGTAGCAATGATGCGGCGCGATTTTTTCTGCGAACGCGATCATCTGCGGGACATAATCGGTCGCGACAGTCCATTCGCTCGGCGCGATGATATTGAGCGCGGCAACATTGGATTTGAAGGCGTCTGTATAGTGCGCCGCTACGTCCCAGATGCTCTTGGCCTGGGCACGGGCGGCAGCCTCCATCTTGTCGTCGCCCGCGTCGGCGTCGGAGGTGAGGTGGCCGACATCGGTGATATTGATGATGTGGGTGACGGCCAGCCCTTTCCACAACAGAGTGCGGCGCAGCGTGTCGGTGAAAACATAGGCGCGCAGATTGCCGAGATGGGCGTAATTATAGACGGTCGGACCACAGCTATAGACGCGTACATGGCCCTGTTCGATCGGCGCAAAGGACTCGGTCGAACGGGTGACGCTGTTGAACAGGCGCAGCGGTGCGGCGATATGCTGGTCTTCGGACATGGCGATGAGCCATGCGACTAGAAGCGCCGGGCGTCAACGGGGAGAAGGGATGGTGGCGGTGGCCGTTGGCGGAAGATTGCTCCGGGGAGTCTTATACGCAGGCGCGTTTCGCCTGAATGTCGCGCAGGATGTGGGCACAATGTTGCATCCGCTTCATCCTCGCCTGAAGGAAAATGACGGCCAGTTTTTTAATGAACCGCATGGGGCCGCACTGTCGATTGTAACAAAGTATTGCTGATGCACCGATCCCTTGCGCTGGGCCGTTTGACTTCCGATATTACCGTTGCGGGCCGGGCCCCTCTGGCGGTTGGACAATTCCAGCCGTGATGTCGGACCGCATCGAGTGTGCTCGGTGCAGGTTCGGGGGATTGTTGCTCCCTTCATTCCACCGAAGACCGCGCTGGGCCGCTCGATCCTGTATGTTTTGGAAGGATGGAGTTTTAACGCCGTGAATAATCCCGTTCGCATGCCGGGCTATGATGCCAGCCAGACGGTGCAGGTCGATGCCGGCTTGCGCGCGCATATGCTGGGCGTTTTTCGCAACATGGGCATTGGTCTGGTTATCACCGGCCTCGTGGCTGCATTTGTCGGCAACACACCCGCATTGGCCGCCGCTATTTTTGGCACGCCGCTCAAATGGGTGGCGATCTTCGCGCCGCTGGCCTTTGTGTTCTTTTTCAGCTTCCGCATCGAGAAAATGACGACTGCGGGTGCACGCATGGCCTTCTACGCCTTTTCGGCGGTGATGGGCGTATCGCTGGCCAGCATTTTCCTGATCTTTACAGGCGGGAGCATCGCCCAGGCCTTTTTCTCCGCGTCGGTGATGTTTCTCGCCATGGCGCTGTGGGGTTATACGACGCAGCGTGACCTCACGAAAATGGGATCGTTCCTCATCATGGGCCTGATCGGCATCATCGTCGCCAGCCTCATCAACCTGTTCATCGGTTCTTCGGCGATGGCGATGGTGGTTTCGATCCTGGGCGTGGTGATTTTCACCGGCCTGACGGCCTGGGACACACAGCGCATCAAGTCGGAATATTTCACCTATGCCGGCCATGAAATGGTGGAAAAGATGCAGGTGATGGGTGCACTGTCGCTCTATCTGAACTTCGTCAACCTGTTCCAGATGCTGCTCAATCTGACCGGCGAGCGGGAATAAGCGGATGCGTGACGCACAGGCCGTATCGGCCATGCTCTGCCCGGTCTGTCATGTCGGATTGGCGATGACGGACCGGCAGGAGGTGGAAGTCGACTATTGTCCGCAATGCCGAGGCGTTTGGCTGGACCGGGGCGAACTGGATAAGATCATCGAGCGGTCGGCGCGGGAAGCCATGCCAGCCGCTCCGGTGAGCCAGCCCAGTTACCGGCCCGACCGCGACTATCGGGACGACGGGCGATATTATCAGAAAAAGCGAAAGAAGAGCTTTCTGGAAGAGCTGTTCGATTGAGGAAAGGCCGGTCGTGATGACCGGCCTTTTCTTTTTGCGGCGTGCTTCGTCATGCCAGCGACGACTGGCCGCCGCTTAATGCGCTGCGCCCCAGCTGGGGCCGTGGCCGATTTCGACGCCCAGCGGGACGGAGAGCTTCACCAGAGGTTCGGCTGCGCCTTCCATGACGCGGCGGATGACGGGGCTGGCGCGCTCCACATCGCTTTGCGGCAATTCAAACACCAGTTCGTCATGGACCTGTAGCAGCATCCTTACCTGATCCAGTCCCTCGGCGGCCAGCGCCGGGCCCATGCGGGCCATGGCGCGTTTGATGATGTCGGCGCTGGTGCCCTGGATCGGGGCGTTGATTGCGGCCCGCTCCGCGCCCTGCCGTTCATGCTGGACGGATGCCCGGATGCGGGGGAACCATGTCTTCCGGCCGAAGAGGGTTTCGGTGTAGCCGCGCTCGCGTGCCTTCTCGATCGTCTCGTTGATGTAGATGCTAATGCCGGGGAAGCGCTCATAATAGCGGGAGATCATGTCCTGCGCCTCGTCCGCCGTGATCTCCAGCCGTGCGGCCAGGCCCCAGCGGGAAATGCCGTACAGGATCGCGAAGTTGATCGTTTTGGCGCGGGCGCGGGTATCGCGGTTGACCTCCCCGAAAAGCTGTTCCGCCGTGGCGGCGTGGATGTCCTCGCCATCTGCGAAGGCCTGCTTGAGCGCGGGCACGTCCGCCATGTGCGCGGCGAGGCGCAGTTCGATCTGGCTATAGTCCGCCGCGAGGATGACATTGCCCGGTTCCGCGACGAAGGCATGGCGTATCTGGCGGCCGACTTCGGTGCGGATGGGGATATTTTGCAGGTTCGGATCGGTGGACGACAGACGGCCCGTCTGCGCGCCCGAGAGCGAATAGCTGGTGTGGACGCGGGCTGAATCCTTGTTGATCTGGGCTTGCAGCGCATCGGTATAGGTGGATTTTAGCTTGGAGAGCTGACGCCAGTCGAGCACCTTGCCCGCGATCTCCGCGCCCTGGGCCTTCAATTGTTCGAGAATGTTGACGTCGGTGGAATAGGCGCCGGACTTGCCCTTGCGCCCACCCTTATAGCCCAGCTTGTCGAACAGGATCGCGCCCAGCTGCTGCGTCGAACCGATGGCGAAGGGCTGGCCGGCGAGCGTGTGGATTTCCGTTTCCAGCGCCGCGATGCCCGCGGTGAACTCGGCGGACAGGCGGGACAGCGCCTCGCGGTCCACCTTGATCCCTTCATGCTCCATCTTCGCGATGACCGGGATGAGCGGGCGGTCGACCAGTTCGTAGATGCGGGTCGCGCCTTCGTTCGCGATGCGCGCCTTGAACAGTTTCCACAGGCGCAGCGTGACGTCGGCATCCTCGGCGGCATATTCGGTTGCCCTGTCGAGCGGTACTTCGGCGAAGCTGATCTGCTTCTTGCCCGTTCCCGCCACATCCTTGAAGCTGATGCAACTGTGGTTGAGGTGGGTCTTGGCTGCCTCGTCCATGCCATGCCCGGCGAGGCTCTGCCCTGCGTCGAGGTCAAAGCTCATGACGATGGTGTCGTCATAGGGCGCGATCTCAATGCCGTGGCGGCGCAGGACGGTGATGTCATATTTGAGGTTCTGGCCGACCTTAAGGACGCTATCGTCCTCCAGCAGAGGCTTGATCTTGGCAAGGACAAGGGCGAGCGGCAACTGTTCGGGACGTTCGGCGAACATGTCCTTCCCGCCGTGGCCGACCGGGATGTAGCAGGCTTTGCTGGGGCCGATGGCGAGGCTCACGCCCACCAGAGCGCAGGACACGCAGTCGAGCATGTCGGTTTCGGTGTCGACCGCCACAACGCCTTCCGCATGGGCTTCAGCGATCCAGCGTTCGAGTGCCTCTTCCGTCACCACGGTTTCGTAGAGGCTACGGTCAATGGGCGGTTCTTCCTCCGCTTGAGGAGCGAGCGGTGGCGTGCTTTCGCTGACGGCAGCAGAGGTGGCCGCGACCGCCACCGCTGCAGCGGGCGCACCAAGGCGGGCCAGCAGCGATTTGAAGCCGTGGTGGGACAGGAATGCTTGCAAGGGTTCAGGCGGGATACCCTTGAGCGTCAGATCCTCCAGCGGTTCCGGCAGGTCCATGCTGTCGTGCAGCGCCACCAGCTTGCGCGATAGGCGCGCCATATCGGCATGGGCGATGAGGTTTTCCTGCATCTTCGATTTTTTCATCGACGGTGCGGCTTGGAGCGCGGCTTCAAGTGAGCCATATTCGGTGATGAGCTTCGCCGCCGTCTTGGGACCGATGCCCGGCACGCCCGGAACATTGTCGACGCTGTCACCCATCAGCGCAAGGACATCGCCCAGCTGCTCGGGCTGGACGCCGAACTTGCCCATCACATAGTCCGCGCCGCGCCGTTCGTTCTTCATGGTGTCATACATGTCGACGTCGGGCTGGATGAGCTGCATCAAATCCTTGTCGGAACTGACGATGGTGACTTTCCAGCCCTGCGCGATGGCGGCCTTTGTATATGTTGCGATGATATCGTCGGCTTCGAAACCCGCTTCTTCGATGCAGGGGAGGGAGAAGGCGCGGGTCGCATCGCGGATCATTGGGAACTGGGGAACCAGATCTTCCGGCGCAGGCGGGCGGTTCGCCTTATACTGGTCATACATGTCGTTGCGGAAAGTGTGGCTGCCCTTGTCCAGCACCACGGCCAGATGCGTGGGGCCGTCCGTATTGCCCAGCTCCGTCGCCAGCTTCCAGAGCATCGTCGTATAGCCATATACCGCGCCCACCGGCTGGCCATGTTGGTTGGTGAGCGGCGGAAGCTGGTGATAGGCGCGGAAGATATAGCCGCTGCCGTCCACCAGATAGAGATGATTCTGAGACATGGAGCGGAGATAGCGGGTTATGCCTTCGCTCTCCAGTGCCGGGCGGCGGGAACCGGGCCATCATGCCGTTTATTTCCCTTTTGTTTCCATATACGCCTGTCACAAAAAGGGGATGCATGAAGGCTTTCAGCGGATCGTGCGTTGGATTGGCGGCCTTGCTGGTGGCGGCTGCCGCAGGAATTGGCGCGCAGGCGCAGGTGCAGGCGGCGGAGCAGCGGGATTTCTGCGCCGACCGGCCGGGCATCGGGACGCCGGCCTGCACCATGACTCCGGGCCGCGTGCAACTGGAACTGGGACTAGGCGACTGGGCGCGGGAGAAGGATGCCGCGACCCGGGCCGACAGCGTGGAGCTGGGCGAGGTGCTGGTGCGGGTGGGCGTGACCGGCAGCACCGAAGCGCAGATCGGCTGGACAGCCTTTGGCCATGTGCGGGAAAAGGATCGCATCACGGGCGCCGTAAGCAAGGATAGCGGCGTCGGGGACGTGACGCTGGCGATCCGGCAGAATCTGCGAAATCCGGATGGCTCGGGTTTTTCGGCGGCGGTCATGCCCTATGTGACGTTGCCCAGCGGAGGATCGGCCATAGGCGCGGACGATTGGGGTGCGGGGGCGTTGCTCCCTTTGTCCTTCGATCTGGGAAGCGGTCTGTCGCTCGAAGCGATGGGCGAGATGGACGCTGCGGTCGATGAGGATCGGGACGGGCGGCATCTGGCCTATGGCGGGGTGCTGGGGGTGGGTTTCGATCTCAGCCAAACGGTGTCGGCCATGTTCGAGATTTCCATGCTGCGCGACAATGATCCGACTGGTCATGCGACGGAGGCATTGTCGGGCCTGTCGCTGGCGTGGCAGCCGTCAGGCAATATGCAGGTCGATATCGGAGCCAATGTCGGCCTGAACCGCGACAGTCTCGATAGTGAGGTCTATCTTGGTATATCGCGACGCTTCTGAGAAGGCCGAACCCACCTGTGCGAAGGGCGGGCTCGGCGGACATCATCGCTTCTCGTGATTGGCAGCGACGGCTTTTGCCACGGCCTGCATTAACTGCCAGCGGACGGGAATAGGCTCGGTGGTACTGCCGATCATCACGGCGACGGCATAGCTGGTGCCGTCTGGCGCTGTCATGATGCCGATATCGTTGTAGCCGGTAGAACGCGGCGCCAGATCCTGCCCCGTCCCGGTCTTGTGCAGATAATGCCAGCCCGGCGGGACACCGCCCTTGATCCGTTGCGGACCTGTTTTGGCCTCGCCCATGATGGAGAGTAGCGCGCTGGTGGAGGAGGGCGACAGCATGTCCCCTTGTTTAAGCTTTGCCAGTGCCTGCACGATGGACGCAGGCGCCGCGCCATCCGGTGGATTGGCTAGGTAATTGTCGAGCGCCTTCTTGCGGACCGATGGGGGCAGCTTGGCGCGCGCGGCGTAGAAATTACGACCGATCGAATAGTCCTGCCGCCAGTCGAGACCTGCCGTCGCCGATTGCAACAGCCGCTCTCCCGGGCCGAAGCGAATATTGCTGATGAACCGCCGGGCGAGGAAGCCGCGCACTGCGTCAGGTCCACCGACCGCGCGCAGCAGCGCGTCGTTGCAGGTATTGTCACTCTGCATCATCGCGCGGTTCATGAGGTTGCTGTAAGTGGTCGTCCAGCCGGTGTTGCCGACCAGGGCGGCGCTGGGCTGGTGGAAAAGGGTCAAGTCCTTGCGCGTGATCGTGGTGGTGTCGGACAGACGCAGCTTGCCCCGGTCGACCGCGTCGAGAAAGGCCATTGACACCCAGAGTTTCGACACGCTCTGCTGTGGAAAGAGCTGATTACCATTAAAGGCGACGGTCCAGTCCGCCCCCACGCGGCGGACGGCGATGCCGACATGGCCATTGAAGCTCTGCCCCAGATTGCGGATGACGCTGACGAGCGCGGGGGAAGGCGCTTCGCGTTGATCGACATCCTGATAAGGGCGCGGAGGATTGGCGACCTGTTTGATGGGAAAGGTTGTCGTGGTGGGCTGTGGCTTGGCGGCGCGGGCCTGCGCGGCGGGCGGCTGTGGCGCGCTTACACAGGCAGACAATGCCGCAACTAACAGAATCAGCTTCGCGGAAATAATACCGCCTTCAGGCCGCCCACCCGGCCCTTTATCCTTCGAATTCATGAACGTCCCCGCTCTCCAGAGCATCGTTTAGGCACTCTCTTTCCCATAGGCCGCAAGATTCATGCGACGAATGATTCCACATTCACGATGTAAGGAGTCTGAACATGGGAACTGTCTCATCCAGCCGCTCAGTTGCGGTTCAGGTCGGCGTCGCGATAGAAAAAGGCATATGATGGACAGGCGAACATGGTTGTTGGGTAGCGGCGCGCTGCTGGCTGGATGGGCGGCATGGAGTGGCCCGGCGAAGGCGGCCGCATTCGCGTCGCGGCGTATCGCCGTTACCGTGCGCGGCAGCGGGCGCGACGTACTGTTGATACCCGGTCTGGCGAGCGGCCCGGACATCTGGAACGGCTTGGTAAGCGCGGTGCCAGGTTTTCGCTGGCATCTGGTCCATGTGCGTGGCTTTGCCGGGCTGGCGGCGGATGCCAACGCCAGTGGGCCGCTGCTTCAGCCGCTGGCGGACGAGATCGCGCGTTATGTGCGAACCTGTGGGCTGATCCGGCCTGCAGTGGTGGGGCACAGCATGGGCGGCACGCTGGCGATGATGCAGGGGTTGAAGGGAATCAGCGGGCGGATCATGGTGGTCGACATGTTGCCCGCCGGGGCTGCGATGGTCGGCGGAACGGCCGGGGGCGTGGGCTATCTTGCCGATCAACTGGGACAATATTTCACGGGAACCAAGGCTGGGCGGGCTTATCTGGCGCAGATCGTGGCGCAGGCACCCGGTGCGAAGGGCAGCGACCCGGATGTCATCGCCAATGCGCTGCGCGATCTGGCCAATGTCGACCTTGGTCCGCAATTGCCGCGTTTGGCTAAGCCGCTGGAGGTGGTCTATGCCGTGGGTAGCGATGGGGAGCAGGCCAGGGAAATCAGTGCGCGCTTTCGCGCTGCTTATGCGCCTAAGAAGGATGCGCGGCTGGTGCCGATCGGGCCGAGCGGTCATTTGGTGATGGCGGATCAGCCGGCACGCTTTCAGACCACGCTTCGCAATTTTCTGACGCGCTGACCTCGGCTTGGTCGAGGCCAGGGAAGCTGCGTGAGTATCGCCGCCGGTTTTCTTACGGCGTCAGCACGGTATCGACGGCCTGCGGCAGCATGTCGGGATAATCGAGCGTATAATGCAGGCCCCGGCTTTCCTTGCGATGCAGCGCGGAGCGGACGACGAGCCGCGCGACTTCCAGCAGGTTGCGTAGTTCGATGAGGTCGGGCGTCACGCGGAAATTGCCATAATATTCGTCCACCTCCTGCGCGAGCAGGGTGACGCGGTGCTGGGCGCGTTCCAGCCGTTTCGTTGTCCGGACGATGCCGACATAATCCCACATGAACCGGCGGATTTCCTTCCAGTTGTGCTGGACGATGACTTCCTCGTCGCCATTGGTGACGCGGCTTTCGTCCCATGGGCGGATGGAAGGCGGGGATGGAAAATCATCCCAATGAGTGCGGATATGCTTCGCTGCCGCTTCGCCAAAAACGAAACATTCGAGCAGCGAGTTCGAGGCAAGGCGATTGGCGCCATGCAGCCCGCTTTCGGTGACTTCGCCTGCGGCATAGAGACCGGGCAGATCGGTGCGACCGTCCAGATCTATGATGACGCCGCCGCAGGTATAATGCTGGGCCGGAACGACGGGGATCGGCTCCTTCGTAATGTCGATATCAAGGTCCAGCAGTCGCGCATGGATGGTCGGGAAGTGATGCTTCACGAATTCCGGCGGCTTGTGGCTGATGTCGAGATGGACATAGTCGAGGCCGAGCCGCTTGATTTCATGGTCGATGGCGCGGGCGACGATATCGCGCGGCGCAAGTTCGGCGCGCGGATCGAAGCGGGGCATGAACCGCTCGCCGCCGCCAGGGACGCCGGGCGGGAGCTTGAGGTGTCCGCCCTCGCCACGTACGGCTTCGGTGATGAGGAAGTTCTTGACCTCCAGATTGTAGAGGCAGGTCGGATGAAACTGGTTCATTTCCATGTTGGATACGCGGCAGCCCGCGCGCCAAGCCATGGCGATGCCATCGCCCGTCGCGCCGCGTGGAGCGGTGGAGAACAGATAGGTACGGCCCGCGCCGCCGGTGGCGAGGATGGTCGCCTTGCCCAGCAGGGCGTCGACATGGCCGGTTTTCTTGTTGAGGGCGTAAACGCCCCAGACATGGCCGTCGCCCGAATATTTCTCGCCATGGCGAGAGGTGATGAGGTCGATGGCGATCAAATCCTCGATCAGGGTGATGTTCGGATTGGCGCGGGCAGCCTTGAGCAGCGCCACCTGCACGGCATGTCCCGTCGCGTCGTCGACATGGACGATGCGGCGGTGACTGTGCCCGCCCTCTCGCGTCAGGTGCCAGCGTTCACCAAATTCCTCCCCGCCGTTGAAGGGAACGCCGAGCTTCGCGAGCCGCTCGATCGCGACGGGCGCTTCGGACACGACGAATTCGACCGTCTCGCGATTGTTGAGGCCCGCGCCCGCTATCATCGTGTCTTCAACATGCGCGTCGAAACTGTCGCCTGCGTCGAGCACCGCTGCGATGCCGCCTTGCGCCCAGTTGGTGGAGCCGCCGTCGAGAGCTCCCTTGGCCAACACCACGACCTTGCGGTCCTGGGCTAGGTTAATCGCGGCGGTGAGCCCTGCAGCGCCGGAGCCTATAATGACGACGTCATGGGTGATTGTGGGCATCTGCTCTCTGACTTTTCTGGCCGTTCGGCGGGTATTGTTTCAAGTCCTGCCTTATGAAGGGAAGAACAGTCCTTCGACAAGCGCAGGACGAAGGGGCGTTTCAGATAGTCACGCCGCCGCCGTCAGGTTGAGGAACACATCCTCCAGATCGGGATCGCGCGTTACCACATCCACGATGGCAAGGCCGCTCGCCTGCACGGCGGAAAGCACCTGTCCGGCATTGGCGCGATCTTTCATATAGGTGATCGTCAGGGTGCGGTCGCCCGACAGTTCGACCTTCTCGAAACAGGGCGCGTCGGGCGCGATGGCGATGTCGCGATCCACCGTCACCTGCACCACTTTTTCCTGCGCCATGGCGATAAGTTCGCGGGTCGGCTTGTCAGTGATGAGGCGGCCATGGTTGATGATGCCGATGCGGTCGCATAGTTCCTCGGCTTCTTCCAGATAGTGCGTGGTGAGGACGATGGTCACGCCCTGCGCGTTGAGTTCGCGCACATAGGCCCAAAGCTGCTGGCGCAATTGCACGTCCACGCCTGCCGTGGGTTCGTCCAGCACGAGGATGGGCGGGGAATGGACCATGGCCTTCGCCACCAGTAGGCGACGTTTCATGCCGCCCGACAAAGTGCGGGCATAGGCGTTCGCCTTGTCGTCCAGATGAACGGCGCGCAACAGCTCCATCGAGCGGCGGCGGTCCTTGGGCACGCCATAATAGCCCGCCTGATTTTCCAGCGTCTCAAAGGGCGTGAAGAAGGGATCGAAGACGATCTCCTGGGGCACGATACCGATGCTGTTCTTGGCGTTGCGGGGGTTCTGGTCGATGTCGAAGTCCCAGATGCTTGCGCTTCCGCTGGTCTTGTTGACGAGCCCCGCCAGGATGTTGATCGTGGTCGACTTGCCCGCGCCATTTGGCCCCAACAAGCCATATATCTGCCCGCGCGGGATGGTGAGGGAGATATCATCCAGCGCGCGCTTGCCGCCCGCATAGACCTTGGTGAGGTTGGTGATCTCGATGGCGGCCTGGGAAGAGATGTCGGTCATGGCGCTCCATATGGGGGACCAACCGGCCCGGCGCAAAGGGGTTCAGAACTGATCGGCGGCGTCCAGCAAGGCGGTGAGCTTCCTTGGCGCGACGGTGCGCCAGCTTCTCTGGAGACGATCTTCCACCAGATCCCAGTCCACCTGACCCAGATCGAGGCGAATGCCGATCCAACCCGCGGGCCCTAGATAGGCGGGGCGGTAATAGAGGTCGGGATCGCTGTCGATCAGCATCGCCTGTTCTTCCGGCGCACTGGTCTTGACCAAGAGTGCAATGATGCCGATGCCATGATGATCCTGCGTGAAATAGGCGAATTTCTTGCCCTTCTCAATACCGAAGCTGGACATTCCATGCGACAGCCCTTCCTCCGATTGGGGCAGGGCAAGTGCGCGCTGGCGGACCTGATCGAGCAGCCAGTCGGGCGAGCGTTCGCGTGTCACGAAGTCAGCGAGGACATGAGGATAAAGCTGATGCTCGGCGAAGAGGGTGCGGGCGGCGAGGCTGTCCGCCGTGTCGCCGGGCAGGATCGCAACTTCGATCTGGGCCAGCACCGGGCCATCGTCGAGATCGGCGGTGACGATATGGATCGAGCAGCCGCCGTGGCTATCGCCAGCGTCTATGGCGCGCTGGTGCGTATCGAGGCCCTTATATCTGGGTAGCAGGCTGGGGTGGATATTCAGCATCCGGCCTTCCCAGGATGCCACGAATTCGGGTGAGAGCAGGCGCATATAGCCTGCCAGTGCGACATATTCGGCCCCGGCTTTGCGGAGTTCAAGGTCGATGAGGCTGTCGAACTCGGCGCGCTTCATCCCCTTGTGGCTGTGGGCGAAGGTAGGAACGCCTTCGGCCGCCGCCAGCGCCAGACCGGGCGCGTCCGGGTTGTTGGAGGCGACCAGCACGATCTCATAGGGGCATGTCGGGTTCTTCGCCGCATAAAGCAGCGCCGCCATATTGGAGCCGCGACCGGAAATGAGGACTGCGACTTTTGCCTTGGTCATCTACCAAACTCCGTTCGGTTCGGGCGAAGTCGAGAACCGTTCGCGCTGTCGTGTCTGGACTTCGCTCGACACGAACGGGGGGTTATCCTAGATGCGTGGCTTTCCAATCGGCCTTGGCGCTCCATGTTTCCACCGAACCCTTGACCGTGCAGCCCTTGTCGCCCACCTCGACCACGCCGATGCGGAAGACCGTTTCGCCTGCACCTTCCAGCGCGGCGGCGACGGCGGAAGCTTCGCCTTCATCCACGGCCAGCACCATGCCGACACCGCAGTTGAAGGTGCGCGCCATTTCGCCCGGCTCGATATGGCCCTGCGCCTGGAGGAAGGCCATCAGGCGCGGTTGTTCCCACGCGTCGGCATCGACGACCGCGTGTGTGCCTTCGGGCAGTACGCGAGGGATGTTCTCCAGCAGGCCGCCGCCGGTGATGTGGGCGAGGGCGTTGATCCTGCCTTCGCGGACCAGCGGCAGGAGTGGCTTCACATAGATGCGCGTTGGCGCCATCAGCGCGTCGATCAGCAGAACCTCGTTGTCGAACAGAGCAGGGCGGTTCAGCTTCCAGCCCTTGTCGGCGGCGAGGCGGCGGACCAGCGAATAGCCGTTCGAATGCACGCCCGACGAAGCGAGGCCCAGCAGCACATCGCCAGCTTTCACTTTGTTGCCGGTGAGCGCTTGGGTGCGTTCCACCGCGCCGACGCAGAATCCGGCGAGATCATAGTCGCCATCGGCATACATGCCTGGCATCTCCGCCGTCTCTCCGCCGATCAGCGCGCAGCCTGCCTGGCGGCAGCCTTCCGCGATGCCCGCGATTACGCGCTCGGCGATGCCGCTCTCCAGCTTGCCTGTCGCATAGTAATCCAGGAAGAACAGCGGCTCCGCGCCCTGCACTATCAAGTCGTTGGCACACATGGCGACCAGGTCGATGCCGACGCCGTCATGGCGATCATAGTCGATGGCGAGCTTCAGCTTGGTGCCGACGCCATCATTGGCCGCGACCAGCAAGGGGTCGTCATAGCCTGCTGCTTTGAGGTCGAAGAAGCCGCCGAAGCCGCCCAGTTCTGCATTGGCGCCGGGCCGACGGGTGGACTTGGCCAACGGGGCGATGGCGCGGACCAGCGCATTGCCAGCCGCGATGTCGACGCCAGCCTTGGCGTAGCTATAGGATTCGTTGTCGCTCATATCCGCGCGACTAGAACAAAGCGCGAGAAAACGGAACGGGAAATGGGTTGCCGCTTGGCATATCGGGCAAATCTCGCCAAAAGGGCGCGCGTGAGCCTCAACATTGCCCTTCGTCGTTTGACGTTATCGCCGCAGCGTCTGCTTTCGCTCCTGTCGCGCCCGACCCAGATTGTGGGAGCCATCGCGCTCGGCCTCGCCGCAGCGGTGCTTTTCGCGCAGATGGAGGGGGAACGCGGCGTCCCGCCCATTGCCAGCGGCGGCGATTTCGAAGTGCGCGACGTCAAAGTGGATGTCGTCGCCAAGGACGCCGACAGCGCCCGCAAGGCGGGCTGGCGGCTGGCGGAGCGGCAAGCGTGGAAGATGCTCTGGGCGCGCACCCATGGAGGTGCGGGCGCGCCGGCGCTGCCCGATTCGCAGCTTGAAGGCATGATTTCCGGTATCGAGATCGAATATGAGCAGATCGGTCCGACACGCTATGTCGCGACTCTGGGCATTTTGTTCGATCGCGTGCGGACCGGGCAGTTGCTGGGGGTCAGCGGCCATATGATGCGATCGCCGCCTCTGTTGGTGATTCCGGTGTTGTGGGACGGCGGATCGGCCGTGTCCTATGAGCGGATCAACCCCTGGCAGGAAGCATGGGCGCGCTACCGCACGGGGGAAAGCGCCATCGACTATGTGCGCGTCGCCGGATCGGTGGCGGACCCCATCCTGCTTAACGCCGGGCAGATCGGGCGGCGCGGGCGCTTGTGGTGGCGTGTGCTGCTGGATCAATATGGCGCGGCGGATGTGGTGATCCCCATTGCGCGGCTGGAACGGCAATGGCCGGGCGGACCGGTGCTGGGCACCTTCACCGCGCGCTATGGCCCGGATGACAGCCTGATCGGCAGCTTCTCTTTGCGCGCCTCCAACGACAGCGCGATCCCGAAGATGATGGACGAAGCGTCGCGGCGGATCGACGCGCTTTATACCACGGCGCTGAATGACGGCCGCTTGCGGCCCGACCCCTCGCTCATCATTGAGGAGCCGGTCGATCCTGAAGCGCTGGCCATTGAAAATGCCGCGGACTTGCCGATCGAGGCGCTGGATGTCCCTGTGGAGAGCGGCATGACCACCTTTGCGGTGCAATTCGACACGCCCGACGTGGGATCGGTGGCGCAGGGCGAATCGTTGATGCGTACCATTGCTGGCGTGCGGTCCGCGTCCACCAGCAGCCTGGCGTTGGGCGGAACTTCGGTGATGCAGGTGAACTTCGTGGGGGGCGTTGACGCATTGCGCGCGGCCCTGCAGTCGCGGGGTTATACGGCGGCGGTTTCCGGCACGACGATCCGTATCCGCCGTGCAGCGGCGCCTGCCGGAACCGCCAACGCCCCATGAGTCAGATCAGCCTGCCATTCGATTGGGTGGGCCAGGGGAAGGGCGAGGGTTTCCTGGTCAGCGACGCCAATCGCATTGCGGTTCGTCACCTGGAAAGCTGGCGCGACTGGCCCCTGTCGGTCAGCGTGCTGACCGGGCCGCCTTTGTCAGGACGCTCGATGCTCGGGCAGCAGTTCGCCCGCATGAGCGGCGGCACGTTGATCGACGACGCGCAGGGACAGGACGAGCATAAGCTGTTCCACGCATGGAACGAGGCGCAAACGCAGCGACGGCCCTTGCTGATGATCGGTCAGGCATCCCCCGCGCAATGGACGGTGGCGCTGCCGGACCTGCGGTCCCGTCTTGCCGCCGCACCGCATGTCGCCATCGCGGAGCCGGATGAGGCGCTGGCACGCGCCTTGATCGAACGTGGGCTGGCGACGGTGGGGGCCAGCTATGCCGCAGATCTGCCCGACTGGCTGCTGCGGAGGGTGGAGCGCAGCTATGCGGGAATTGCGGGGGTGACGCGGCTGTTGAACGAGGCGTCATTGTCATCCGGGCGTAAGATTTCCGTCGCAATGGCGAAAGAGGCTCTGCAAGGAGCCGGTTTTCTGCCTATACTTCCATCCGACCCTTCCCACTGATCCCATGCGAGACATTTGTGGCCGAAGCTGATCCCTCCGCCAGCCTGACAGTGCCGGGCGAACGCTATTTCAACCGGGAGCTGAGCTGGCTGGGCTTTAATCAGCGGGTGCTGGAAGAAGCGATGAACCGGGCGCATCCTCTGCTGGAGCGGCTGCGTTTTCTGTCGATTTCGGGTGCGAATCTGGATGAGTTTTTCAGCGTGCGGGTCGCGGGGCTGAAGGGTCAGCAGTTGCAGGATGTGGACATGCGTTCCGCCGACGGGCTGACCCCGGCGCAGCAACTGGCGGCGATTACCGATGAAACGGTGCGGCTGATGGCGGCGCAGCAGAAAGTGTGGGGCGCGCTGCATGGGGAACTGGCCCAGGTCGGGATAGAAGTGATCGGTCCCTCCAGCGAGATCGACCCGCTGGCGCAGGCATGGCTGCGCGAGCATTTCCTGACGCAGATCTTCCCGATCCTGACGCCGCAGGCGCTGGACCCGGCGCATCCCTTTCCCTTCATTCCCAATCAGGGGCTGTCGATCGTGTTCGATCTGGAACGCCTGTCGGATAAGCAGCCGATTCGCGAACTGGTGATGATCCCTTCCTCGCTCGCCCGCTTCGTTCGCATGCCGGGAGAGTCGGCGCGCTTCATGGCGCTCGAAGCGGTGATCCGTCGCTTTTCGGCAGACCTCTTCCCCGGATACCGTGTCCGCAACAGCGGCGTGTTTCGCATCATCCGCGATAGCGACATCGAGATCGAGGAAGAGGCGGAGGATCTGGTCCGCTATTTCCGCAGCGCCATCAAGCGCCGCCGTCGGGGCCGTGTGATCCGCATGGAGATCGAGGAGCGCATCCCCGAACCCGTGGAAGAGATGTTGCAGGACATGCTCCAGGGGCATGAGGCGATCGTCGCTGAGGTTGAGGGGTTCGTCGGGATCGGCGACCTGTCGAATATTGTGGATGAGGATCGGCCGGACCTGAAGTTCGAGCCTTATGCGCCGCGATTCCCAGAGCGAATCAGAGAATATGGCGGGGATTGCTTTGCGGCGATTCGGGCGAAGGATATTCTGGTCCATCACCCCTATGAAGCGTTCGATGTGGTCGTTTCGTTCCTGAAACAAGCGGCCTCCGACCCCGATGTCGTGGCGATCAAGCAGACGCTTTATCGTGCGGGCAAGCAGTCCGCGATCATCCGCGCGCTGATCGATGCGGCGGAGGCGGGCAAGTCGGTGACGGCGGTGGTCGAGCTGAAAGCACGTTTCGACGAGGAGCAGAACCTGATGTGGGCCGACGCGCTGGAGCGCGCGGGCGTGCAGGTGGTCTATGGCTTCATCGACTGGAAGACCCACGCCAAGGTGTCGATGGTGGTTCGGCGCGAGGGCGAGCAGTTCCGCACCTATTGCCATTTCGGCACAGGCAATTATCATCCCGTGACGGCGCGCATCTACACGGATTTGAGCTTTTTCACCGCCGATCCGGCCTATGGGCGCGACGCCGCCGCGCTGTTCAACTACATTACCGGCTATGTGGAGCCGCAGGCGCTGGAAAAGCTGGTCATGTCGCCGCGCGACCTTCGCAATCGCCTGTGCGAGCTGATCGAGGCGGAAATCGGCCATGTGCGCGCCGGGCGGCCCGGCACGATCTGGGCCAAGATGAACTCGCTGGTCGACCCGGCGATCATCGAAAAACTCTACGCCGCCAGCAATGCGGGGGTCGAGATCGACCTGATCGTGCGGGGCATATGCTGCCTACGCCCCGGCGTTCCGGGCATGTCGGAGAATATCCGCGTCAAGTCGGTGGTGGGCCGCTTTCTGGAGCATAGCCGCATCACGGTGTTCGGCAACGGCAAGGCGCTGCCCAATAATGGCGCGAAGCTGTTCATCAGCTCGGCGGACTGGATGCCGCGCAATTTCGACCGGCGCGTGGAGTTCCTTGCACCGATCGAGAATCCGACCGTGCATGACCAGATACTCGACCAGGTGATGGTCGCCAATCTGATCGACACGGAACAAAGCTGGGAATTGGCGAGCGACGGCCATTATCAGCGGGTCGAACCGGGCGACCGCCCGTTCAACCTGCACCGCTATTTCATGACCAATCCGTCGCTGTCCGGACGCGGCGCGTCGCTGGACAGCGGAGCAGTACCGACGCTGCGCCTGCGCGCGCGGGCGGGCTGACGCGCATGAATTCCATGCTGAGCCGCGTGAGGGAGGTTGCCCAGACCATGGCGACCTCTCCCCAGGCCGTCACCGCGCGGACGGCCATCATCGATATTGGGTCCAACAGCGTGCGTCTGGTCGTCTATGACGGGCCGCGCCGTATCCCCTTCACCCTGTTCAACGAAAAGGTGATGGCGGGGCTGGGCGCGTCACTGGGCAAGACCGGGCGGATCGAATCGGAAGCCATGGAACGTGGGCTGCGTGCGGTGGCGCGCTTTGCCCATCTGTGCCGTGAAATGCGGGTGGCCGATATTCGCTGCGTGGCGACGGCGGCGGTGCGCGATGCGACCAACGGCCCGGAGTTCATCGCCCGCACGCAGGCGCTGGGCCTGGACGTGGAATTGCTGTCCGGCGCGCAGGAAGCGATCGGCGCGGCCCATGGCGTGCTGTCGGGCATCCCCGACGCGGACGGCATTGTCGGCGATCTGGGCGGCGGCAGCCTGGAACTGGCGCGGGTGCGTGACGGGGCGGTGCATCAGACCGTGTCGCTGCCGCTGGGCGTGCTGCGCCTGCCGCAGATTCGCGCCAAAGGGCCAAAGGTGTTGGAGCGGCTGCTGGCGAAGATGCTGGACAAGGCGGGCTGGCGACCCGAGCCGGGCCTGCCCTTTTACATGGTGGGGGGATCATGGCGCGCCCTGGCGCGGTTCGACATGCAGACGACGCAATTCCCTTTGCCGGTGGTCCATCAATATGAAATGCCGGCGGAACGGGCCGAGCAGCTGACCCGCATCATATCCCATGTCGGCAAGTCGCGGCTGAAGGACATTCCGGCGATCACCGGATCGCGCGTGCCGACCCTGCCGAATGCGGCGGCGTTGCTGTCGGTCGTCGTGCGCCAGTTGAAAGCGGGCAGGCTGGTCGTATCGGCCTATGGCCTGCGTGAAGGATTGCTGTTCGAGGATCTGCCCGCCCAGTTGCGCGCGCATGATCCGCTGCTGGTCGCGGCGGAAGCGGAAGGGGAGGCGCAGGCGCGCTTTCGCGGTCATGGCGACATGATCGAACGCTGGATCGCGCCGCTATTCTGTGACGATGATGCCGCCGCGCGCCGGATTCGCCGCGCCGCTTGCCTGCTGGCCGATGTCGGCTGGCGAGCCAATCCGGATTTCCGGGCGGAGCGGGGCGTGGAAATCGCCATGCACAGCAATTGGGTGGGCATCACCGCGCCCGAACGGGCCATGCTGGCGCAGGCGCTTTACAGCAATTTCGGCGGGGGGGCTCAGGCTCCGGGCGGACTGGATCGCCTGGCTTCGCCCGATATGCTCAAACGCGCCACGCTGTGGGGCCTTGCAATCCGTCTGGGCCAGCGGCTGTCGGGCGGCATGGAAGGGCCTTTGGCTGCGTCCCGACTGGATCGGGAGGGCGACGTGCTGGAGCTGATGCTGCGCGACGAGGATCGGGATCTGCTAGGCGAGGCGGTCGAAAAGCGGCTTCGCCAGCTCGCGCAGGCGATGGGCATGCGGCACCGCCTGACGCCCTGAATGAGGATGGGGCCAAAAGAAAACCCGGCAATCAAGCGATCGCCGGGCCGAACGGGCCTTGGCTGGGAGCCGCCCTTATATGACTGCCTTCAGCCCTTCTTTTCGGGCGGCAGGGTGATCTTCACATTCTCGCCGCTCTGGCCGGGGAAGCCGGTGAACATCGCGTCGATCAGGTTCGGCACCAGATAGGTGAGTTTGTTCGAGAGTGACTGCGCGCTGGCCTTCCCTTCGAACAGGCGGCGATTATCGGCCGCGCGGTCGATCTTCATGATAAGATCGCTGGTATAGACGGTATAGCTCGTCACGTCGCTATAGCCGCCGCCACCGGGGCCGAACAGCCAGGGATCGTAGAAGCCATAGCCCCATGGCCGTGTCCAGCGCCCGCGCCAGCCCCATCCGCCATAGAAGGGATCGGGCGCAAAGCCGGTCGAACGCACCCGCTCACGGCCATTATCGACATCATAGGCGACCCGGACGATCAGGTCCGCGCGCGCCGGATCGCTGGCCTGCACATAGCCGGTCTGGCTGAGGCGCTGGCCGACCAGATCGGCATAATGGCCAAATTCCAGTCCGCCCGCGAGGCGGGGATCGTCGGCGACGATGGTGAAGCTTTGCCCGGCGGGGGCGGGGAGCTGCTGAAAACGGGCGACATCCGCCTTGAACGATGTAGCGCAACCCGAAAGCGCCACAAGCGCCAGCGCTGGCGCCGCAATCATGCCGATCTTCTTGAAACGGATCATTTTCCTGCGTCCTGTATCAGACCGTCATGGCCTGCCAATAGTCTTGCGCCCTGCCATAGCAAAACGCAACTGAACATCGTTTGAACGCACGAGCGGGTCGAACGGGCGCAAAACCATGCTCTGTCATTGCCAAGACGCCGCCGGCGGCTTTGTTCCGTCATGGCTTGCGAAATGGCAGCGTGATGTCGCCCGCCAGATCTTTACCGCATCAATCCCATGGCGTCATATGCCGCGCGCAGCGTCGGTTCCGCCGCCGCCGAAGCCCTGGCCGCGCCTTTTTCAAGGATGGCGTCCAGCGCCGCATCGTTGGTTCGCAACTCCAGGAAGCGTTCCCGAATCGGGCGCAGCGTTTCGACCAGCAATTCGCCCAGCGCTGGCTTGAACGCACCGAATCCCTTGCCCGCGAATTCCGCGCATACCGAATCCGCCGTCCGGTTCGAAAGCGTCGCATAGATGCCGACCAGATTGTTCGCCTCCGGCCGCCCAGCCAGTCCCTCCGCCGTTTCCGGCAGCGGTTCGGGGTCGGTCTTGGCCTTCTTCACCTTCTGCATGATGGCGTCGTCGTCATCGGTCAGGTTGATGCGGCTCATGTCGCTGGGATCGGATTTGGACATCTTCGCCGTGCCGTCGCGCAGGGACATGATGCGCGCCGATTCCCGGGGAATGATCGGATCGGGCAGGGTGAACAGCTCTACGCCGAAATCGGTGTTGAACTTGGCCGCGATGTCGCGCGACAGTTCCAGATGCTGTTTCTGGTCCTCACCCACCGGCACATGGGTCGCGTTGTAGACGAGGATGTCGGCGGCCTGCAGCACCGGATAGACGAACAGGCCGACCGAAGCGCCCTCGCGGTCCTTGCCTGCCTTGTCCTTGAACTGGGTCATGCGATTGAGCCAGCCAATGCGGGCGGTGCCATTGAGCAACCAGCACAGCTCCGCATGAGCGGGCACCCGTGCCTGATTGAAGAGGACCGAGCGATCCGGGTCGATCCCCGCCGCCACCAGCGCGGCGGCCATGTCGCGGACATTGCGGATGCGCTGCTCGCGGCCTTCATGGATGGTGATCGAATGCATGTCGGCGAGGAAGAAGAAGCACTGGCTTTCGCTGTCCATCTCATCCTGCATCCGCACCCAGTTGCGGATCGCGCCGAGGTAGTTGCCAAGGTGCAGATTGCCGGTGGGCTGGATGCCGGAAAGGACGCGCATGATATTTTAGCTCGCTTTGGGCGGACGGCGCAGGGCCGCGCGCAGTTCGGATAGGGTGTAGGCCCTGAAGATCAGGGACGCCGCCCCATAGACCAGACCGCCGATGCCGCACAACAGGCCAAGCGCGACGATGCGCTCCATCAGGCCCTTCGCCATATAGGAGTCGAAAAGCGGGTTCATGAACCATAGCGCCACGCCCATCAGCGTGCTCGCCGCGATGATCCGCACGGCCTTCGCCCGAAAGCGCGCGTCCATCCGCAACTGGTCGCGCCGGTGCAGCAGCCAATAGAGCGCGATGACATTGACCCAGGCCGCAATCGCGGTGGAGATCGCCACGCCCACATGGCCAAAGGGCCAGATCAGCGTCAGGTTGCCGACGAGGTTGAAGAGCATGGAAAAGACCGCGACGCGCACCGGCGTCTTCGTATCCTGCCGCGCATAGAAGCCGGGCGTCAGCACCTTGATGAGGACATAGGCCGGGACGCCCACGGCAAACGCCGCCAATGCTCCCGCCGCGCCGATGGTGTCGGCAGGGGTGAAGGCCCCGTGCTGGAGCAGCCCCCGGATCAGCGGCGTCGCCGATATGCAGAGCGCGACGGCGGCGGGCAGAGCGAGGAACAGCGACAGTTCCATCGCCCGGTTCTGGGTGTGGCTGGCCGCCTCTTCATTGCCCGACCCGATCTGACGAGAGAGCGCCGGGAGGATCGCAGTCCCCACGCCAATGCCGATCAGCCCCAGCGGCAACTGATTGAGCCGGTCCGCATAATAAAGATAGCTGACCGCACCCTGCGGCAGGAAGCGCGCGGCAAGGCTGGTCGAGATGAGCAGGTTGAATTGCACCGCCCCCGCGCCCAGCGCGGCGGGGCCGATCAGCGTCAGCAGCCGCTTCACCTGCGGCGACAGGCGCGGCAGGCCCAGTTTCAGCACGACGCCCGCTTGCCGGCAGGAGATCATGAGCCACAGCAGTTGCATCACGCCTGAAACGGTGACCGCGACGGCCTGGGTATAGGCCGTTTCGACCGCCGTATCGCCGTGGAAGAACAGGATCGCGACGATCATGCAGATATTCAGCAACACCGGCGCCGCCGCGTTCACCCAGAAACGGTCGAGCGAATTGAGGATTCCGCCCAGCAGCGACACGATGCTGATGAGCGCCAGATAGGGAAAGGTGATCTGCGTCAACCGCACGGCCAGATGGAACTTTTCCGGCCCGCCATCGGGGAAGCCGCCCGTCATCGCCCAGACGACCGGCCCGGCCAGCACCATCATCAGGACGGTGAAGACCAGCAGCACCGGGAACAGCACGGACAGCACCTGCCCGGCAAAGGCGACCGCCGCCGCCTTGCCGCTGCCCGGATCGTCGCGGTCATGTTCGGCCATGGTCCGGTTGAACATCGGCACGAAAACGGCGGAAAAAGCCCCTTCCGCAAAGAGCGCGCGAAAAAGATTGGGCAGCCGCCATGCGATCAGGAAGGCGTCGGACGCCAGCCCCGCGCCCAGGAACCGCGCCACCAGCATGTCGCGCACCATGCCCAGCACACGGCTCACCAGCGTCAGGCCGCCGATGGTGGAGGTGGCTCTTAAAAGGCCCATGGCTTTACCCTGATCCCCGCTCGTTCCGCGTTGGTGTCGGGCGCGCGGGGAGGAAGATCAAGGCCGCGCCGCTCAGGCGTGGCCCGCCGGCTCGCCGGCGGTCTGCGCCATGGCCTGCGCCTGTTGCAGGTAAAGCCCGCCGAAATCGATGGGATCGAGCAGCAGCGGCGGGAAGCCGCCGTCGCGGATCGCGTCGGCCAGCACGCGGCGCGCGAAGGGGAAGAGCAGACGTGGCGCTTCGGCCAGCAGGAAAGGCTGGGCCTGATCCTCCGGCACGTTCCGCATCCCGAACAGCCCGGCATAGAGCAGTTCGACGGCGAAGGCGGTGCCCTGCGGCGCGACGGCCTTCACTTCGATCTTGAGTGACACTTCGACCACCTCGTCGCCCACCTTGTCGGCGCCGATGTTGAACTGCACGTCGATCTGCGGCTGGTCGGGCCATTGATAGACGGCGGGCGCGTTCGGATTTTCGAACGACAGATCCTTGGCATATTGGCTGATGAGCGCGATCTGCGGCCCGTTGTCCGCGCCGTTGGGCTGGTTGTTGTCGATGATGTCGGCGTCTTCGGCCATGTCCTGTCCCCGCTGATGGTGAATGCCGGACGCGCTGCGCGCCCCATTTGAATGATTGACCCGCGCGCTTAGCAGGGGCCGCGGGGCAGGGCAATGGCGGCGCTTGGCCGATGCGAGCGTCCCCGGCATTTGAAGTTGAAGCGAAACATGCCTATGTAGGCAGGAACCATTATTGCCAAAAAGGGTATTTGCCCCCGTGTATGTAATCGTCATCCTCGCCCTGATCGCCGGTTTTCTGGCGTTGCGGCTTTATTCCGTGCTGGGAAAGCGCACGGGGCATGAGCAGGAGCCTGCCCTGCGCCCGGCGGAAGAGCGCGCCAAGGTGACGGTCCTGCAACCCCGGCCCGTGCCGGACATGGGCGGCGATTCGGTGCGCCTGTCCGACGGCTTGCTCGCACCGGGCGCGGAAAATGGCGTGCGCGCCCTGATTTCCGCCGACCGCAATTTCGACGTGCCGCAGTTCGTGGACGGTGCGAAGAGCGCGTATAAGATGGTGCTCGAAGCCTTTTGGCGCGGCGACCGGGATGAATTGGCATGGTTGTGCGACAGCGACGTGTTCGCCTCCTTCCAGGAAGCAATCACCGCGCGCGAGGCGGAGGGGCATGTTCTCGATAACCGCCTCGTCCGTATTGAAAAGGCGCAGATCGTCGAGGCCTCGATCCAGGGCGGCAACGCCGAAGTGGCCCTGCGTTTCGAGGCGGATATCGCCGCCGTCACCCGTGACAAGGACGGCAATGTCGTCGCCGGGTCGCTGACCGACGCGGTCGGCACCAACGACATCTGGACCTTCACCCGCGATATCCGCAGCGCGGACCCCAACTGGAAGCTCAGCGAAACCGACGAGGCTGCATGAGCCTGCGCCAGTCGGGGGGGGCACTGACCGCAGCGCTGATGCTGTCTGCGTGCGCGGGCGGCCTGATCCCGCCTTCCGCCGGTGGACCATCGCCGGGCCGTCCGGCGCCGGAGAGCGGTCCGCCATCTTCCGCTGGTGAAACGGCGACCCGGCCTGTCCCATCGACGCCGCGTCCGACGCTGCCGGCCACGCCGCCGCCGGTGCAACCCGTCGATCAGCAGGGCACCGCCGCCGCGGCCGGCGTGACGCGTGGTCCGGACATCGCAAGCCTCATTCCCTCGGGCGAACGCTCCCGCGCGGCCCTTCAGGCGTTCCGCCTGTCCTGCCCGACGTTGATGCGCCGCACGGATCAGAGCGGCCTGACCCGCGGATCGGACTGGAACAATGCCTGCGCCGCCGCATCGAGCTGGCCCGAAGCGAGCGCCTCGGAATTCTTCTCCCGCTATTTCGAAGCGGTGCAGGTAGGGGAGGGCGCAGCCTTCGTCACCGGCTATTATGAACCGGAAATATCGGGATCGCGCACGCGTCAGCCGGGTTATCAGGTGCCAATCTACCGCCGCCCCAATGATCTGATCGACGTCGATCTCGGCCAGTTCAGCGAAAGCCTCAAGGGCAAGTCCATTCGCGGCAAGGTCAGCGGCACGAAGTTCGTCCCCTATGACGAACGCTCGCAGATCGTGGATGGATCGCTGTCCGGGCGCGGGCTGGAACTGGCCTGGGCAGCCGATCCGGTCGAATTCTTCTTCCTCCAGGTGCAGGGCAGCGGACGTCTGCTGCTGCCCGATGGCGGGGTCATGCGGATCGGCTATGACGGGCAGAACGGGCGCGATTATACCGGCATCGGCAAGCTGATGAAGGATCGTGGCCTGATCCAGGCCGGTTCCATGCAGGACATCATGCAATATCTGCGCGCCCATCCGGCCGAAGGCGCGGCGATCATGGATGAGAATAAGAGCTTTGTTTTCTTCCGCGAACTTACCGGTGCTGGGCCGGTCGGCGCATTGGGCGTTGCGGTGACGCCCGAAGCGACCGTGGCGGCCGATCCCAAATATGTGCCGCTGGGCGCGCCGGTGCTGCTTTCGCTCGACCGGGCGGAACCCAATGGCATCTGGATCGCGCAGGACACGGGCGGCGCGATCAAGGGCGCGAACCGATTCGACAGCTTCTGGGGCGCGGGCGCGAAGGCGCGCAGCGTTGCGGGCGGCATGTCGGCGCGGGGCAGCGCGCTGGTCCTGTTGCCGATCGGTTCCTTTGCCCGGCTGAGTGGTCGATGATTTCCCACCATGCCGCGGCGTTCGCTTTCTCCTGAAGAGCAGGCGCTCTGGGCGGCGCTGACCCGCTCGGTAAAGCCGATCCGCGCGGCTGCCCGAATGGCGGTGCCAGCGGTTGTTCCGATAAAGCCGGTCGAGCCAAAAAGGTTAACGCCATCGACAGCGCGTCCATTCGTCGCGCCACCGGCACGCTCTCCCGCAGCCATTCTGGATTCGGGCTGGGAACGCCGAATCCGTGGCGGCAATCTGGTCCCTGACATGACCATCGACTTGCATGGCCATACGCTGTCTTCGGCCCATGTCCGGCTGGGCCAGGCGATCGCGCTGGGGCTGGCGAAGGGGGCGCGAATCCTGCTTGTCATTACGGGAAAACCACCGAAAAGCGCGGCTTTTGACGGCCACTCGCGGCGCGGCGCGATCCGGGGGGAGATTGGCCATTGGCTTGAAACCGGCAGCTATGCCGACCGCATTGCCAGCGTCCGCGCCGCCCATCCGCGCCATGGCGGCGATGGTGCGCTTTATGTGATCCTGCGTCGGTCGCGATAACGCTTTTTCTGCGTTGGCGCAGACCATTTCTTAACCACTGTCCTTCATATCCCGATGATCCATCCGGTCATTCCGGCACAGCAAGATAAGGAGGCATATGCAGGGCGTTACAATGACGAGCCGCGCCACCGCCTTTGCCTGTGCCGCGGGCGCGGTGGTTTTCATTCTTTCGTTGCTGCTGGGACCGGGGCAGGATCGGCAGATCGCCGACATCGGTCGTTCGCTCATCATCGCCATATTGTGCGGCACGTTGAGCTGGGCTTCAGCGCGTCGCACCGTCGCGGCCATAGCCGCCGCGCTCGACCGCGCGACCGACCGCCTGCTCGCCGCCGCGCATGGCGATCTGCAATCGCCCGTGCCGCCTGAAGCAGGCAAGGAACTGCCCGACCTGTCGGTGGCGATGGAAAGTCTGTTCAGCCAGGTCCGCACCAATCTCGACCATGTGCAGGCGCTGGCGCTGTTCGATCAGGTGACGGGCCTTGCCAACCGCACCAGCTTTTGCCGGCAGGTGGAGCGCCTGCTGATCGAGCGGCGGGACGCGGGCACCGCCGCGCTGTTCTTCATTGATCTCGATGGCTTCAAGAATGTGAATGACACGCTGGGGCATGCCGCGGGCGACCAGTTGCTGGCGCGCGTCGCGGGGCGGCTGCGCGAAGTGGTGATGGCGCAGGTCGGCGCGGGTGTCGGCGATGCGGTGATCGGTCGTCTGGCGGGCGATGAATTCACCCTGTTCTTCCCCAGCCTCCCCGGCCGCGACGCGGCGGCCAAGGTCGCGCGCTCGGTTCAGTTCGCGCTGGGCGAGCGGTTCGACCTTGGCAGCCAGCATGTCGATCTGGGCGCTTCCATCGGCATCGCCTGCTGCCCCGATCATGCCGATACCCTGCCGGGCCTGCTGCGCGCGGCCGACATCGCCATGTATCATGCAAAGGATGAAGGGCGCGGGCGGACCGAGATGTTCACCGCTGAACTGGCGCTGAAGGCGGCGGACCGGGCCGAACTGGAGCGCGACCTGCTCCGTGCGTTGGAGCGGGAGGAGTTTCTGTTGGAATTTCAACCGCAGATCGAAAGTCTGAGCGGCCGGGCGGTCGCGGCCGAGGCACTGGTCCGCTGGGCCCATCCCGAGCGCGATCTCGTCATGCCCGGACTATTTGTGCCGATCGCGGAGGAAAGCGGGGTTATCGTCGCGCTGGGCGACTGGGTGATGGACCGGGTCTGCGAAACCGCAGCGCGCTGGGCGCGGGCGGGCATCGCGCACCGCATCGCGATCAACATCTCCAGCCGCGAACTGGAGCAGGCCGATTTCTTCCTGCGTCTGCGGCATGCCATGGCGACACATGCCACGCCGCCCGTCATGCTGGAACTCGAGATCAGCGAATCGCTGGCGATGGATATGGAAGCGCGCCTGCTCGACCAACTGGGCGCGCTGCGCCGCGAGGGCGTGCGCGTGGCGATCGACGGTTTCGGCACAGGCTATTCCAACCTGTCGCGGCTCAAGGACTTGCCGGTAGACCGGATCAAGATCGACCGCAGCCTGGTGCGCGACATCGCCATATCGGCGGAGGCGCGGACGATATGCAGCGCCATTGTCGGTCTGCTCCAGGGACTTGGCCTTGAAGTGGTGGTCGAGGGGGTCGAAAATCAGGCGCAGATGGACATGCTGCGCGTTATCGGCTGCACTCTGTTCCAGGGCTATCATTTCGACCCGCCAATGCGGGAGCTGGCCTATATCGGCCGTTACGCGCCGCAGCCTTCGCTGGACCAGCGCGACATAGGTTGACTGCGCTCCGTTACCCCGCCAGCGCCCGTCGGACGATCAATCCATAGATGGTCGCTAGATCCTGAAGATCCGTCACGCTGACGGCCTCGTCCAGCTTGTGCATCGTGGCGTTGTTGAGGCCGAATTCCACCACCGGGCACAGACGCGAAAGAAAGCGCGCATCGGAGGTGCCCCCGGTCGTCGAAAGCTCCGCATCCAGCCCGGTCACTTCGCGGATGGCATCCGTCACCAGCTCCGACAATGCCCCCGGCTGCGTCAGGAAGGGCTCGCCGCTGATCTTCGCTTCCACCGTGCCGCCATCGGCCGCGGCGAGTGTCCTGATCCGATCGATCAGGGATGCGCCGCTGTGCCGGTCGTTGAAGCGGATGGAGATGCGAGCTGTTGCCGCGCCGGGGATCACATTATGCGCGGCATTGCCGACTTCCAGATCGGTGATCTCGATATTGCTGGGCTGGAACCAGTCGGTCCCTTCGTCCAGCACCTCCGCCTCTATGGCGGACAGGATGCGGACCAGCTTCGGGATCGGATTGTCGGCGAGATGGGGATAGGCGACATGCCCCTGCGTGCCCGCCAAGCGAATCCACATGTTGACCGATCCGCGCCGCCCGATCTTCACTACGTCGCCCAGCCGGGCGGTGGAGGTCGGCTCGCCCACGAGGCACATGTCAGGCCGCAATTCCCGCGCGGCCATCCGCTCCATCAGCGCCAGCGTGCCGTAAACCGCCGGGCCTTCCTCATCCCCCGTGATGATGAGGCTGATCGTACCGGGCAGATCGTCGGGCAGGCCGTGCAGCGCCGCGACGAAGGCCGCGATCGCGCCCTTCATGTCCACCGCGCCCCGTCCATAGAGCAACTCGCCCCGCACCTGCGGCGTGAAGGGGTCGCTGGTCCAGCCAGGGCCCGGCGGCACCACGTCCAGATGGCCGGCAAAGGCGAAGTGCGGTCCCGGCCCGGTGGTCCGCCATGCCAGCAGGTTTTCGACCGGTCCGTCGGGCGCTTCGCCCACGGTGAAGCGGTCGATGGTGAACCCCAGCGGCCGCAGCATCTCTTCCAGCGCCGCGAACACATCGCCGGTCGCGGGGGTTACGGATTGGCAGGCGATCAGACGCTCGGTCAAGGCCACCGCGTCGGCATTGGTGCTGGTCATGCTCATGCCGCTGCGTTAGCGAAAGCCTTGCCGCTTGACCAGCAAGAGGAGGACAGGCCATGCCCCGGTTCAATCTCACTGCTATCGCGCAGACCAATGCGACGGGCTACCCTGCGCCTCATGCAGCGGCGGTCCGCGGCCGATGGGTCCGCCGCTTGGGGCCTGCTCTGGGCCTCGCCGATTTTGGCGTCAGTCATGTGACGCTGAAGCCGGGGGCAGCTTCTTCCCACCGACACTGGCATGAAGATGAGGATGAATTTATCGTGATGCTGGCAGGACAGGCGGTGTTGATGGAGGAAGGTTGCCGGACGCTGATGCGGGCTGGCGACATGGCGGCCTTTCCCAAGGGCGAGCCCAATGGGCATCAGCTGCTGAACGAGAGCGAGGCGGACTGTGAATTTCTGGCTTTTGGCCGCGTGCCCCTAGGCGACGCCCACTATCCCGACATCGACCTGCATTGGTCGGCAGGCCGCTATCACCACAAGGACGGAAGCCGCTATTGATGATCGCTTTTGACCGCCGCGCTTTGATGGCCGCCATGGGCGGCGCGCTCATCGCGGCCAGGGCGCCGGCCGCTTCCCATGTCCCTGCAGCATCCCTTGTGAAACCGCCGCGCCTGCGCCCCGGCGATACGGTGGGGCTGATCGAACCGGCGGGCTTTACCGACGACGCCTTCGATCTCGATCTGGTCAAGGAAGCGATCACCGCCATGGGCCTCAAGCCCAAAGCTGCGCCTCATCTGGCCGAACGCCATGGCTATCTGGCGGGCAGGGATGCGGACCGGGCCGCGGATGTGAACGCATTCTATGCCGATCCGGAAGTGCGCGCCATCTTCGCCGTGCGCGGCGGCTGGGGCTGCGCGCGCATCCTGCCCTTCCTCGATTTCAGCATGATCCGCGCCCATCCCAAGCTGCTGATCGGCTTCAGCGACATCACGGCGCTGCATCTCGCCTTCGCCGCGCGGGCTGGCTTTACCACCATCCACGGCCCCAATGCCTCGGCCAGCTGGCCGGCCTTTTCCTGGGACGCCTTCCGCGCCATCGCCTTTGATGGCGCGACGCCCACGCTGGTCAATCCGGTGGGCAGGGAGGATCGCCTGGTCCAGCGCATCGGCCGCATCCGCACCTTCCGCTCCGGCAAGGCCAGCGGGCGGTTGCTGGGTGGCAACCTCACCGTGCTGGCGGCGCTGATGGGAACGCCCTGGCTGCCCGATTTCACCGGCGCGATCCTTTTCCTCGAAGACACCAACGAAGCGCCCTATCGCATCGACCGGATGCTCACCCAATTGGCGCTGGGCGGGGTGCTGGGCAAGCTGGCGGGCGTGGTTTTCGGCCAGTGCACCGGCTGCGCCGCCGAAGGCCCCTCCTATGGCGGCTTTACCCTGTCGGAAGTGTTGCAGCAGCATTTTGAGCCGTTGGGTATTCCTGCCTTTCAAGGCGCGCAATTCGGCCATGTCGCCAGCCAGTTCAGCCTGCCGGTCGGCGTGCGCGCGGAAATCGACGCGAATTTGGGCAGCATCCGCCTGCTGGAACCAGCCGTGGCCTGAGCCGGTCGGTCCTGCGCGCCTAACCCAATCCCGCCAGCGGCACGATGTCCACCGGCCGGCCGTTGCGGCGCAGTTCGATCGTGATCATGGGTCGTCCTGCGCCCGCCACACCCACCGGATCACCCTGCCGCACGGCTTCGCCCACCGGCGCCGTCACGCGGTGCAGGCCGGTGATCAGCGTGGTCCATCCCTGCCCATGGTCGATGATGAGGATCTGGCCATAGCCGCGATACGGCCCGGCAAAGGCGACGCGGCCCGCCGTGGGCGCCACGGCCTGCGCCCCGGCCTGCGCGGCGATAGTGAGGCCGCGCGAGCGGACGCCGCTGTCGCTGACTTCACCCATGCCGGTCACGAGCTGGCCGATCACGGGGAGGCGGTAAGGGGGTGGGCTGCTATTCGCCCTGGCTTGCTGTGGCGCGGGAGCCTGCGTCTGATCGGGGCGGGCAGGGCGCATAATTGGCCCTGACAGCCGTGCCAGCCGATCGCGCAGGTCGCCCGCTTCCTCCAGCTTATCCATCAGGTCGACAATGTCGCGCGCCCTTTCGCCCAGCGCTAGCGCCCGTTCGCTTTCCAGCCCGGCGTTGGAACGATAATCCCGTGCCGCTAGCCGTTTCTGCGCCTCCAGCTGTTCCAGCGCCGCCTGACGCTGTTTCAGTTCCGTCCGGCCCCGCGCCAGCGCGTCCGCCGCCTGCTGCGCCGTTGCACGCAGCGCCCGGCTGCGGTCCAGTTCGGCGCGTAGCCCCGCCGTTCGTTCGCGGATCGCGGGCAGCACATTGTCCAGCACAGCGCGCATATGGACCGCGTCAGTGATCGATCCGGGCTGCACCAGCGTCAGCGCCAGCGGCCGCCGGGCTATCATCTGGAGGGCGGCGGTCAATTTCACCACCGGCTCCTGCCGCACCGCCAGCCGTGCCGCCTGCGCCCGTTGCAGTCGGGCGATGATGGCGATGCGCGCCTGCGCCGCCTGAATATCCGCCTCCGATTCCTGTATCCGCGCGGCCATGGCGGCGGCGCGGCGACGGGCCTGGTCCGCCTCGTCTCGGGCCATGGTCGCTTGTTGCTCCATCCGCTGCGAGCGGCTGCGGGCCTCGTCCGACTGCCGCCGCGCCGCCTTGAGCGCGGCCTGTTCCTGCTCCAGCGTCGTGCCGGCCGTGCCGGGGAGGATGATCGCGCCGTCGTCCGCCGCCGGCAGGCGCGTGGCCGCCAGCGCCGCGCCGCTCATCAGCGCCGCCGCGGCCATCCATTTTGCATATCTGGTTGAGCCCCCGCCCGTCATGACGCCAAGGTTAGGCGGAAAGCCTGCCCGCTGTCGAGCCGCACGCGCTCATCCCTCGCGATGATAGGGGTGGCCCGCCAATATGCTGCACGCCCGCCAGAGCTGTTCGGCCAGCATCGCCCGCGCCATCATGTGCGGCCATGTCATCGCGCCAAAGGCGATCAGCAGGTCGGCGCCCGCCCGCTCCGCATCGTCGAAGCCGTCCGCCGCGCCGATCAGGAAGCGGCACTCCCGCGTCCCCGCGTCGCGCCAACCCTCGATGCGCCTCGCAAAATCCATGGAGGAAAGCTGCCTGCCCTTTTCGTCCAGCATCACCGTGACGGCGCCGGGCGGGGCGGACGGCGGCTTGCCGCCCCGATCAGGCATTTCGGTGATTTTATGCGGTATGGTCAGCCGTTTCATATAGCGCTCGACCAGTTCCCCTTCGGCCGAGCGCCCGATCTTTCCGCGCGCGATGATGTGGAGCAGCATGGCCGCTCCCTAAACGCTCGCGTCGCGCTTGTCGAACCTTACGCCGTCCCGGCGGTCGGCGTGTCGACGAAGCCCCACATCCGTTCCAGATTGTAGAAGCTGCGTACTTCCGGCCGGAACAGGTGGACGATCACGTCGCCCGCGTCGATCAGCACCCAGTCGGCGACCGGCAGCCCCTCGATCCGCGCGGAGCGGCCCGTGGCCTGCTTGATCCGCTCGGCGAGCTTCTGCGCCATCGACGCGACCTGACGGGACGAACGCCCGCTGGCGATCACCATATGGTCGGCAATGCTGCTCTTGCCCTGGAGGGGGATGGAGATGGTTTCCTGCGCCTGGTCGTCGTCAAGCGACTTGAGGACAAGGTCGTGCAGGGCGGCAACGCTATCGGCATCATGCACCGTGTCGTTGGCGGGCTGGGGTCTGGACAAACAAGCTCCTTTTCAGACAATCATCCGGCGCGTGAGCGGGTCGCGCACACGCGTGTGTTCATATTCGCGATGCCAGAGAGGGTCCGCCTGCCTAAGCAGGGTCGCCGATCTTGGATCAGGGCGAAAGCGCAACAGCACAAGCGCCGGCGGTCTCCAATCCGTCCAGTCTGCACTCTGGCGCACGGGCCGGACGAAACGCCGCAGCCAAGCCATGGCCTTAGAGCCATAAGCGGCATCATCATAGCTCGGACGCGCGATCACGGCAATGGGCATCTGCCGCGCAATGCCGCGCCAGTCCTTCCATTGGGCGAACTGCGCCAGATTGTCCCCGCCCATCAGCCAGATGAAGCGATGGCGCGGATAACGCTGCCGGATCGCGCGCAGCGTATCGACGGTATAGCGGGTGTGAAGTTCGCGCTCGACCGCGGTGGCCCGAATCGGCGCCCGCCGCGCCATCGCTCGCGCCCGCGCGAGGCGGGCGGGCAGGGGCGCCATCCCCGCTCGCGGTTTCAGAGGATTGCCCGGCGACACCAGCCACCATATTTCATCCAGCCCCAGCGCCTGCGCCGCGAACAGGGATATGGCGCGGTGCCCCCCATGCGCCGGATTGAAGGAGCCGCCAAGAAGGCCGATGCGTGCCATGCTCAGCGCCATGCCAGTTGCGGGGCGCGGGGGCAATGAGGTGCATTAGGCTCGAATTTCTAGGGTTGGAACAGACAAAGAACAACCGGCTTGCGATGGTGATGCGAATCGCTGAATATAATCCCTAGCCTGCAAGTCGATGGTGAGCTGAAAGGGGGCATGTATGAGCGGATGAAGCATTTAATTTAGAGTTGGCCCGTCAAAGCTGTCACGATTTGCCAAATTTTTGGTCCCTGAAGCGCAGGCGACTGTTGAAGAGCAATGCTTCCAACAGTCAGAGCATTTCAAACCACACAAGAGGCATTTACTATGAACGGCACGACGGAACGGTTATCTCATTTAGGGAGACCCGTCATGCTGAAGTTCCCAACCGTTTTTCATTTAAATGCTGATTCAAAATGGCATTGGTGTCTGCTGGATAAATCGGGAGTTTTTCTCGCGATTTCAGTTAAATCATATGATAGTTTTGAAGAAGCAAGATTCGGTTGTGAACGAGCATGCTTGTCTTTAGCGCAAGCTGCTTAATTTAGACTTTTAGGTGTAATTTATCTTGCAGGTGTAGGGGTGGCTTTGCTCAGGCCGTCCTAGTTTTATTTAAAGACATTCTATATTTTTATGTGTATTTAAGGGTTTTTTGACGGAAACATTCTAATACTTTCTTCGGTCTGTGAATCGCGCGCTGTCACGTCGAGCGGTTCCATCGCCTCGATCTCCTTGCCCCCAGTTTCGATGTCGAGGTCGCGGAACTTCCGGCCGGTGGAAAGGACGCGGCTTTCGAAGCTGCCGATGAAGCTATTATAGTTGGAGACGGCGCCGTTGAGGCCAGAACCGAGCCGCTTGAGGTGCGTTGCCGCCACCGCCAGCCGCTCGTAAAGTTCCTTGCCGAGTTGACCGACCTGCCGCGCCTGGTCCTGCATCCGCGCCTGTCGCCAATGGCCAGCCAGCGTGCGAGCCAGCGGCAGGAAGGTCGCGGGGCCGCAGATGATGACTCGGTTCTTGGCGGCGCGCTCCCACAGGTCCATGTCCGCCTCCAGCGCGGCGGTGACGAAATTGTCGCCCGGCACATACATGATGACGAAGTCGGGCGCCTTGTCGAACTGCTCCCAATAGGCCTTGCGTCCCAGCGCGTCGGCATGAGTCCGCACCGCGCGCGCGTGGTCGGTCATATAGCGCTCGCGCGCCGCCGGATCGACCTGCTCCACTGCGTTGAGATAGGCTTCCAGCGAACATTTCACGTCCACGACAAGCTGCTGGTCACCGGGGAGGCGGATGATGAAATCGGGCCGCAGCCGCCCTTCCTCGACCGTGACCGACACTTCCTCGCGAAAGTCGACGAAGGGGGAAAGGCCCGCCGTTTCGATCAGGTTCTTGAACTGCTGCTCGCCCCAGCGACCCCGCGTCTTGGGCGCAGCGCGCAAGGCGTTCACGAGCTTGGCCGTTTCTTCGCGCACCTGCCCCTGTCCAAGTTGCACCTGTTGCACGGCCTCGCGCAGTTCGGCATAGCTACCCACGCGCTCCTTTTCGACCCGCGCCAACCCTTCCTCATAGCGTTTGAGGGTTGTTTCGACCGGCGAGAGCAGGGTTTTCAATTGCGCCTCGCTCTTTTCATGCGCCTGGGTCAGCCGCTGGTCGGCGCGTTCGAGGAACTGGCTTTGCGCCTGATGCAGCAGCTTGCCGCCAATTTCGCTGAACTGCGCGGAAAGCTGTTCCTTGGCCTCTTTGAGCGCCGCGATCTGCGCCTCGAACGCCTCTGCCCGCGCATGCGCGTCGGATTGCAGCGCCGCCAGTTCCCGCGCCGCTGCCTCCCGCGCTTCGCGCGTCGCATCCAGCCGCTGTTCCAGAGCCGCCGCCTGCACCACCCGCTCTGCGTCGAGCCGTTCGGCAGCCGCCACCCGTTCCTGCATCGCAGCCAGTTCGGCAATAGCCCGGTTGCGCTGCTCGCTCGCCACCTCCAGCTTCGCCGCGAGGTCCGTCCGCTCCGCGCCCAACCCCGCAGCCGCCTTGCCGCGCAGCAGCCAGCCGACACCCAGTCCCGCGAGCAATGCACTGACGGTAATCAGAATTGGCATGCTGTCCATGAATCACGCTTCCGCCAGAGTGATTTCGCGGACGATGGCATTATCTGCCGATTCGGAAATCACGGAAAACAAAGGGCTGCCCGGCGTTATTCGGTTCGGCTGGAACCGCATGAAGCTGGGAACGAAAGGGGAACTTAGCGGGCCGTCCCGCTCTCCGCAAGCAGGCTTTGACGAAAGCGCGCCAGCCGGTCCACCGCCGCGTCGATCACGCCGTCGGCCTTGGAAAAGCACAGTCGTACCAGGCTCGTCACCGCGCCGTCGGGAAAGAAGGCGGAAACTGGGATAGCCGCGACGCCTGCCTCATCGATGATCCGCTCGCAGAAGGTCACATCGTCCATGGCGATGCCTGAAGCAGGCAGGTCGATGGACAGGAACCATGTCGCCGCGCTCGGTTGCACGGCATAGCCCGCCGCCTCCAGCCCTTCGGCCAGCCGGTCGCGTGATGCCTGATAGTCGTCCCGCATCTGCGCGAACCATTGCGCGGGCTTGCCCAGCCCTTCGGCCACCGCCCATTGCAGATTGGGCGCGGTGGTGAAGGTGAGGAACTGATGCGCCCGGGCCAGCAGGGTCGCCAATGCGGGCGCAGCGCACATCCAGCCCACTTTCCAGCGGGTGAGCGAGAAGATCTTGCCCGCCGATCCGATCTTGACCGTGCGCTCCCGCATCCCCGGAAACGCCATCAGCGACTGGTATCTGGCGCCGTCGAAGATCACATGCTCCCACACCTCGTCGCAGATTGCGATCAGGTCGCGCTCCACGCAGAAGCGCGCCAGCAGCGCCAGTTCCGCCTCGCGCATCACCACGGCGGTGGGGTTGGTCGGGTTGTTGAGCAGGATGAGGCGCGTGCGATCACTCGCCGCAGCCGCGAGCGCCTCCTGTGTGATGCGCCATTCCGGCGGGGTGAGCGTGATGACCTTCGCCACGCCGCCCGCTCGCTCAATCAGGGGGACGTAGGAATCGTATAGCGGCGCTAGCACCAGCACTTCGTCGCCCGGCGTCACCAGCGCCATCAAGCTGGCCGCCAGCGCTTCCGCGGCGCCGGAGGTGACGATCACCTCTTCCGGGCGCAGATCCAGCCCCTGATGCACGCCATAATGCGCCGCGATGGCTGCGCGCAGTTCGGGAAGGCCCATCATGGGCGGATATTGGTTGGAGCGATTGAGCAGCGCATGGGCGGCCGCTTCCAGCACCTCATGCGGCCCCGGCCCGTCGGGAAAGCCCTGACCCAGATTGATCGCGCCGGTTTCGCGGGCACGGATCGACATCTTCTCGAAAATGGTGGTCGGCATATCCCGGAACAGGGGATGGCCGAGCGCGGCGGCGGGATCAGTCATGCAGTTTCATGCCGGGCTTTGCCAAGCCGGGTCAAGTGAAGGCGGTTAAACTTTCCGAGGCTGGTCCGGCATCCAACTGCGCCAACACATTTACTGGCATGACGGGGTTGCACGCACCAGGCTGCCCCGTCACAGTCCAAGCGCGCTATTCAGAGAATGTCGTGCGCTTTTTCCGGCGGACGGGCGATGACGACGCCTTTTTCGGTGATGATGATGGGGCGTTCGATCAGGATCGGGTAAGCGGCCATGGCGTCCAGCACAGCCATGGCGTCGTTCGTATCGAGGCTGATTTCCTGCGCCACGGCTTCGCCCTTGCGAATGGCCTGAGAAGGCGCAATGCCAGCTTTTTTCAGCACCGCTTCGATTTCCGAACGGGTCGGGGGCGTCTTGAGATATTCGACGACCTCGATCTCCAAGCCGGACTTCGCCTCCAGGATCGCCAGAGCCTGCCGCGATTTGGAGCAGCGGGGATTGTGCCAGATGGTGGCCTTCATGCCGCGTCTTCCCGCGCCAGCCAATCCTCCAGCCACTTGATCGTATAGTCGCCGTTCAGGAAATCGGGATCGCGCAGCAGCGCCTGATGCAGCGGGATGGTGGTCTTCATCCCTTCGATCACATATTCTTCCAGCGCGCGCTTGAGGCGCATGATGCAGCCCTCCCGCGTGCGGCCATAGACGATCAGCTTGCCGATCATGCTGTCATAATAAGGCGGCACCTTATAGCCCTGATAAAGGCCGCTATCGACGCGGACATGCATGCCGCCCGGCACATGATAGCTGGTGACGGTGCCCGGCGACGGCGCGAAGGTGCGCGGGTCTTCCGCGTTGATGCGGCATTCGATGGCATGGCCGTGGAATTCGATGTCCTCCTGCGCGACGGAGAGCGGCTTGCCTTCCGCAACGCGGATTTGTTCGCGGACGAGATCGACGCCGGTGATCATCTCCGTCACGGGATGCTCCACCTGCAGCCGGGTATTCATCTCGATGAAGTAGAATTCGCCGTCTTCCCACAGAAACTCGATCGTTCCCGCGCCGCGATAGCCCATGTCGGCCATCGCCTTGCGGACGACTTCGCCCATGCGGTCGCGCTCGGCGGTGGAGAGGACGGGGGAGGGGGCTTCCTCCAGCACCTTCTGGTGGCGGCGCTGGAGCGAGCAGTCGCGCTCGCCCAGATGGATGGCATTGCCATTGCCGTCGCCGAATATCTGGAACTCGATATGCCGGGGGTTGCCCAGATATTTTTCCATATAGACGGTGTCGTCGCCGAAGGCGGCCTTGGCTTCGCTGCCGGCCTGTTTCATCAGCGTTTCGAGCTGGTCTTCGGACGGCACGACCTTCATGCCGCGCCCGCCGCCGCCCGATGCCGCCTTGATAAGGACGGGATAGCCGATCTTCGCGGCGACCTCCTTGGCTTCCTCGACGTCGGAAAGCGCGCCATCGGAGCCGGGGACGAGCGGCAGGCCCAGCGCGCCCGCCGTCTTTTTCGCCTCCACCTTGTCGCCCATGATGCGGATATGTTCGGGCTTGGGGCCGACAAAGGCGATGCCGTGGGTTTCCACAATCTCCGCGAACTGGGCATTTTCCGACAGGAAGCCATAGCCGGGATGGATTGCGTCGGCGCCTGAAATCTCCGCCGCCGAAATGATAGCGGCGATGTTCAGATAGCTGTCTTTCGCGGCAGGGGGGCCGATGCAGATGGCTTCGTCGGCCAGGCGCACATGCATGGCGTCGGCGTCGGCGGTGGAATGGACCGCCACCGTCTTGATTCCCATTTCATGACAGGCGCGATGGATACGCAGCGCGATTTCGCCCCGGTTGGCGATCAACAGCTTTTCAATGGCCATGGCGTGCGGCGGCCTTATTCAATGACGATCAGCGGCTGGTCATATTCGACCGGCTGGCCGTTATCGACCAGAA
>Ga0182746_1000678_pt1 | contig 40866 bp, 24 predicted proteins | sample eDN3rd30CBELigOP_FD_128881 | JGI IMG/M metagenome (GOLD analysis project Ga0182746, IMG submission 128881) | Enriched Organic Plus compost microbial communities from Emeryville, California, USA - eDNA 3rd pass 30_C BE-Lig OP (version 2) (version 2) ...
AACTGAACGGAGCTAGGGGCATCCCACCACACAGCCTCCCGTTGCAGGGCTATTCTTCCCAATGCTGATGAAATGGACGGTCGCTGTCCAGTACGGCTAGCTTTACCTGCACATCAATACGTTGTCTGCAAGCCAATGTAAAAAGCACTATCCTCCATCGACCTTGCGTAATTTGGACAGCGAGCCCGTGGAACTCCTGTCTTGCTGTCCGTACATTTTGCACAATGCAAGTCATACAAGTCCAGTGCGTAGGCTTTGGAGGAGTGGAGACCTCGTATGACGCTTTGGGAGTGTAGCGTGGCGGATGGAACAAAGTACGCAGAGTCTTGATTTTTGTTAAGCTTTTGATCAAGCAAAAGCTTATCGCCATGCGCCGGCGATAGAGGCGCATAAAAAGGTATAAAATATTCCTCCATTTATACTATCAACAAAAAAATAAAACCCGATGACTCTGCGTAAGTTTCGAAACGGAGGTGTCTAAAAAGTCGTCATGTTGAGCGAAGTCGAACACATCTCATTTTAGTAAGGCATTCACTATGAACGAGATCGTTATTCATACTATGTCTGTTTTTAATGGCATTCATGATTGCTCCGCAATTCGGCATTCTGAGGATGACGAACTGGAATTTAGGACTTTTTAGACACCCTCATTAAAAGCATAAGCAACAAAGTTAAACTTCGGATGTCTGCACTAAATCCCTACTTTTGTAAAACTTTTGGGATAAATACCCAATCCAGATCTATGCAAAAAGAAATCGAACTACCCATCCCCCCCGACTTCATTCATGATGAGGGCTATATCAAACAACAGGGTGCACAAAAACTACGCATCCCCATAAAGCGTATCCATGGATTCCGTGTGCACAAGCGCTCGATCGATGCCCGTGGACGTCAGGTACTCTACCGTATCAAGGTTATCTTCTTTATCGATGAAACGCCAAGTCTTCCCACGTTTATCTCCGAATTGAAAACCGTTCGAGATGCCCCACCGGTCATCATCATCGGTGCCGGACCTGCGGGGCTTTTTGCAGCTTATCGCTGTCTGGAGCTGGGGCTCAAACCTATCGTCTTCGAAAGGGGAAAAGAAGTGCGGGAGCGTAGAAGGGATCTGGCACGGATCAACAAGGAAGGTGTCGTAAACCCCGAATCCAATTATTGTTTTGGGGAAGGGGGAGCCGGCACATATTCGGATGGCAAGCTGTACACCCGTTCCAACAAACGAGGAGATGTACATAAGGTATTGTCGATCTTTGTCGAACACGGTGCAGACGAAGATATTCTTATCGATGCCCGGCCGCATATAGGGACAAACAAATTACCACATATCATTGAAAGTATGCGTCACCGTATTTTGGAAAAAGGTGGAGAAATACTTTTTGACACCAAGGTGGTGGATATTTTGGCGGAATTTGGACAGGTAACCGGTGTACAGACCGCCGATGGGGCAGTCTTTCGGGCAAAGCACGTCTTAGTAGCGACGGGTCATTCTGCCCGGGATATTTTTGAACTGTTCCGGCGCAAAAACTGGCTTCTGGAAGCCAAGCCTTTTGCCCTGGGTGTACGTATAGAACATCCTCAGGAGATCATCGACCGTGCACAGTACCATTGTGATCTTCGCCATGACAATCTGCCCCCTGCCTATTATAGCTTGGTGGAGCAGGTACAGGGGCGCGGCGTATTCTCCTTCTGTATGTGTCCAGGTGGAATTATCGCCCCTTGTGCGACCGATGCCGATGAAATCGTCGTCAACGGATGGTCTCCTTCCAAACGCAACAATCCCCACGCCAATTCGGGAACCGTCATCCAGATCAATCTTGACGACGTCCCACAGGTTGAGACAAACCCTTTCGCCTTGCTGGACTTCCAACGGCAAATAGAACAACGGGCTTTTGAACAAGGTGGAGGAAACCTCGTTGCTCCGGCACAACGGATGGTCGATTTTGTTGAAAACAGGGTTTCACATGACCTGCCGGTCAATTCGTACAAACCGGGTACCCGGTCGGTAAATCTCAACGAGGTGCTGCCACAATTTGTACACGAAGCCTTACGGGAAGCGTTACCTGTTTTCGGGAAAAAGATGCATGGATATTATACCAATGAAGCTATTTTGGTAGGGGTAGAATCCCGGACTTCTTCTCCCATACGTATCCCACGTGACAAGGAAACCTTACAACATCCTCAGATTGCAGGACTATATCCTTGTGCCGAAGGAGCGGGGTATGCAGGAGGAATTGTCTCTGCTGCCATTGATGGAATGAATTGTGTGGAGGCTATAAGCTATAGGCTTTGGGGAGGTTGTGCCTATAGCCTACAGCATAAAGCTTATAAAAAAATATATAATTCCTCTTGACAGGAATGGTATTAACTTCTATATTTGTGCCACAAAACAAGCGAAAGTAGCTCAGTTGGTAGAGCACAACCTTGCCAAGGTTGGGGTCGCGAGTTCGAATCTCGTCTTTCGCTCCACAAGAGAAGCCGCCTCATAACAGCATGAGGCGGCTTTTTGTTGTTATGCCAAGTGTGGTTAATACATGAATTTAAGGGGTTAAATAAAAGAAAGGAATAAATTAGACAGCTTCTTTCCGCTCAATGGCCGCGGAGGCCTAGTCCTTGGAATGCACCCAAGGACCAAGGTGCTGTGTCCAATCAATGTGGTTTGTCGCAAAGGCTAGCGCTCACGGCAACAGATACCGTCAAGGCTGGGAAGAATTCCGAAGCCTTAGGATAGAGCTTCGGAAATATCCCCTAGGCCTTGGCCTACCCCCGTCCCCGGTATCTGCTGCCGTCTGCCACCACTTGTGATTGGACGGGGTGCATTCTATAATGGTTAGCCTATCCCTGCATGTAATGTACTGATCTGCAAGCAAAGTAGCCCCTTACTATACAGCGTCCGTCCATTTCAAGACATCCTGTCGCATAAGGCTACCGCTCAATAGCCCTACAACGCTGCCCTTGGGTCTCCCTAGGACCTTTGCCCACCAACCTCTCAACAAACTATTCTCGATGCGGACAGGAGCGCGGGGTAGTTGGACGCATCAAAACTGAACGAAGCTAGAGGCATCTCACCACACAGCCACCCCTTGCAAGGCTATTCCTGCCGATGCTGATGAAATGGACAGTTTGCTATCCACTATGGATGCGGACAATCCTACAATCCAACACCGTTATTGTCCGGATAATATATCCAAAATAATTGCACTATCCGTACAAACTCTTAAAATGCCGCCTCAAAATTTTTGCGGACATGCAGGAATAGTGATCCGTTGTCGCAAAAGTTTTAAGCGGTGAGTTTTTTGCATACTTTTCTGCGGAAAAAAAGTATGAGCCCGTGCGGCTTGAGCACAAAGAAACCAAAACCCTTCGTTTTCTCTAAACAAACCAATCCCTCAAAAAACACCTCATCCAAAAACCGCCAGACATAAACTTCATTACCTCAACAACTCCCGCAAATCCTCCTGTGACAACGATTTCACAAAACTTTCCTCCGTCGTGATCAATGCATTAGCAATATGCTTCTTTCGGTTTTGCAGGGCGACTATCTTTTCTTCGACGGTGTCTTTGCTGATGAATTTGTAGATAAAGACATTCCGTTGCTGACCGATACGATGGCTACGGTCTATGGCCTGTTGCTCGACGGCCGGGTTCCACCACGGATCAAGGATAAAGACATAGTCCGCCTCGGTAAGATTGAGCCCTATGCCCCCGGCTTTGATGGAGATCAAGAACACTTTGACCTGCTCGTTTTCCTTGAAATACCGCACCGCTTCTGCCCGATCTTTGGTCGCACCGTCCAGATAGGCGTAAGGAATGTCGTTTTGGTCAAAATATGTCTTAAAAAGCTCTAGATGCTTGACAAACTGTGAAAACAAAAGCACTTTATTGCCTTCGGCAACTATAGCTTGCAACATATCGATGACCGTATCAAATTTTCCCGAACCGTCCATATACTGTCCATCGACCATCTGTGGATGGTTTGCCAACTGACGCAATTGAGTAAGGCCCTGCAACAGGGCAATCTGTCCACTGGCAGGAGTCGGCAGAAGCTGATTGTCCAACAGGGCATTGCGGTATTCGGATTTTGTTCTTTCGTATATTTCGTGCTGGGTTTCGGACATCTGGCAATAGATGACCTGTTCTGTCTTTGGGGGCAATTCGGTTGCCACTTGGTTTTTGGTACGGCGCAGAACAAAAGGTTTGATCAAGGTTTGCAGACGTTGGGCGAGGGCGTCGTCCTTTTTCTTTTCGATACCTTGTACAAATTCTTTCTGGAAAAAAGCATAACTCCCTAACAGGCCGGGATTGGTAAAGTGCATCTGCGACCAGATATCGGAGACCGAGTTTTCAATAGGCGTGCCACTTAGGGCTAGCTTGTGCCTGCTCTTTAAAAGCTTAGCAGCCTTAAATGTCTTGGAACCCGGGTTTTTGATCTGCTGGCTTTCGTCGAGAATGATATAGTTGAAATAAAAGGAGTTCAGCATCTCTACATCGCTCCGTAAAACGCCATAGGTAGTGATGACCAGATCGGCCTGGGCAAAAGCATAAGCATCCTTAGCACGGTTGTAGCCAGTATGGAATAGCAAACGTAGCTTCGGTGCAAACTTACGGGCTTCGCTCTGCCAGTTGTAGACCAAAGATGTAGGAACAATAAGTAAGGAAGTCTTGGTTTGATCTGTATGCTGAAGCACCTCCTTCTGCCTTTGCAGCATAGCCAATGTCTGTACCGTCTTACCCAAGCCCATGTCGTCAGCCAATACACCGCCAAACTGATATTTTTGCAGAAAATGAAACCAATTGTAGCCTGCCTGTTGGTAGGGTCTCAACTGCCCATTGAAATGTAGTGGAGCATCGGCAGACTCCATACTTTCAAAATCACTCAGCCGGGCCAATTTTCTGCTCATGGTCAATGCCGTATGTTCACTGATTTCGTGTAGTACACCGATATGTACTTTATGTAGTTGCAAGGAGTTCTTCCTGAGCGAAAAGTGGAATAGATGTTCATATTGCGCGAACCATTCTTCGGGTATAATGGCGATATCACCATTGGGCAATGTAAATTCCTGCACCCTGTTGAGAATGTGTTCACGCAGTTGTACAAATGGGATCTTGAATGTACCAAAGATGGCAAATGCACGGATATCGAACCAATCGTTTTCTTCGACGACCTCGATATCCAATGCAGTCTTCCCGATGTAAAAACGCTTATCACCCGTCTCCTGACGAATACGAAAGCCACGGGCAAGTAATTGTTCCTGCTGCATGCTGACCCATTCTATACTATTGGCAGCAGATGCGGAGGGGAGCAGGTAGCTTCCATATAGCGAATCTTGCCGTATCAAACCTAGATTTTCGAGAAAAATATGTTGTTTTTCTTCCCATGCCATCGAACGCTTGATCCGAAAAAAGGTATACCAGTCCTTTTCCGTATCGTATTGCAAACGCACAGAAACCCTGTTTTCAGAGGTCTTGTGGAAGTTGTATGCGCCATAATCGAAAGACAATTGGAAATAAGCCTCCTGTCCGGACGAGTAATGTAACGTCAGTATCGGGGTTGCGTCCTCCTTGATAGTCTTGATATCGAAGCCCTCGGCGTAGACATGGTGTTTTTCGATAAGTCCGCTGACAAAGGTTTCCAGATATTTCCGTTCGGTGTTTCGGGTGATCGAGATGTATCGCTTCTGGAGAAAAGGGGTCAGTTTCTTTCCCTCCAAAGGTTCGTTGAAATAAAACAACGTATCGTCAAGCAATAGCCAGGCCTGTAGATTGATGATGACTTCGGCATTCTTGTACATGAAATCCAGTCGGTCCCCTTTATATTTCAATGTAGGAAAATACCGGATTTCGTTTTCGTTCCTTCGGAAATGAAACAAGACCGAGGCCGGTTCGTCCGCGATCTGCAAGACATGTTCGGCAGGGTACCCGTCTTTTTTGCTCATACGGTACAAAGGCTTGTTGCGAAGCATTTCGAGTACCTTGAGCAGTTTTGCTTCCAGCTTGGGTCGTAGATAGTCCGCTACCTTCTGATCAAAGATCGTGGTAAAGTAATCCACGGGGCGGATGGCTTTCTTGTGGTATTTTTTGATGATCTGCGTTTGCTCCAGCTCGTCCAATAGCTTGATGATCTTGAAATCCGTTTCATCCAACGCAGCGGCAAATTCATCTATGGTATTGGAAAAAACGCGTTTAGAAGAGAGCGATAAGGAACCATTGCTGTTCAGATAGACGATATGGGGTTCGATAAGGTAGCCTAAGTAAGGGTGTTCGCCTAGAGAGTATATCAGTTTGAAAGAAGCACTATTTTCTATCTGTTGCATCACGCGTATGTCCGTTAAAAAAAGACATCTAATATAGCGCTATTAAGTAGAAAGTTAAAATTAAATTGGAAAGAGTTTGGGCTGCCACGAATCAAGCGTTCAACCCACCATCCAATAGTATATTTTCACCATTGATGTATTCTCCTGCCTTTGACATTAGCAATACGACCAACCCCTTAATATCATCTGCATTGGCCATTCTGCCCAACGGTACTTTTTTACAATAGCTTGCAACGAATTGTTCAGGTTGATTGTTAAACAATCCGCCTGGACTGATGCAGTTGAATCGCATATTTTTGCCGGCCAGCATCTTCGTCATATAACGCGATAGGTTAATCAATCCCGCATTATGAAAGAAGTAGTCAGCAGGCAAGTCCCCCATTCCGGTTGTTCCTTCATAATTGCTCAAATCAGGCCCTTTCATGCCCATCATAGATGCAATACTTACTACACTGCCTCCTCCCGATTGCATAATCAGATCGCTTAATTCACGCAGCAAAAAAAACATACCCGTCGCATTCGAGCGCATAGACGCTTCAAACTGTTCGATAGGTGCACGGTATCCTTTAACGGGACGGGAAACCGCATTGTTCACAAAACCATCCAGCCTGCCGTAACCCACCAAAATATTGTTCTTTAATGCCAACATCGATTCGTAATCGTCCTGATCGACTGCCATAGCATGAACATCCAAACCCTGCTCTCGGAACACTGCCGCGGTGGCCTCTGCCCGTTGCAAATCACGGGATGTAGTGATTACCGTAGCATCCGCTTCTGCAAGTCCTTCTACAATACACTTACCGTAGTTGCCCGACCCACCGGTAACAACAATAACCTTATCTTTTAAACTCAATAATTCTTTTACGTTCATCTTTTTACAATAAAATTGCTTTTCCCCCTTGCAAAAAGCTCTCCTGCGCCCCAATGATAACTTGCATCAATCGATGTGTCTTTTTAAAATCCAACCGAGGTTTTCCTTCCTGAACCGAACGAACAAACTCGATCATATTGTCCCGAAACATAGAATAGGAATTGCGAATATCCACGAGCTTCCATCCCTGTTGCCCAAAAAATGTCACTTGAAAAGTTCCGGAAATATGTTGGTATAGATGTAGCACAATGTCTGTCCCATTTGCTAACCGCACATGGACTATTTCTTTATCTGGTTCGCCAATATGCTGTACACTGACGGGAAGCGGGTCATCTAAAACACTGAAAACAGCTTCCAGCAAATGGATTCCATACTTCTTCCAATCCTTTTTACCTACAGCCGTTACGAGTTCGATTTTACCCAATGTTGACAGTTCTTGTTTCGCTATCCGGCATTCATTTGCATAGCGCATGGATGAACAAGACATGATAAAACGGTTTTGGGCAATACTATCTGCAAACCAATCTAAATCATTTTGTGAGCAAGCCAATGGTTTATCAATGAAAATCGGAACACCAGCTTCTACAAAAGGTTTTGCCATCTGCACATGATTTTCCGGATCGTCACGCCCTAAAATAACTGCATCTATCTGACCAACCATCTCAATCATATTATCGACGACATGTGCGATACCCGAGGACTTAGCGATACTTTCTGCGATCTCTCTTTCCTGGCACCACACGTGTGTGACCATTGCAGCGGAAATACCTAATGTATCTTTATTGGCCTCCAAATAGACCGCAACTGCCGGATAACCGACACGCGCAATTTCTTGTCCATCAAAACGACCATTGATTATAGCCGACCAAGAATATGGGTGCGCATTTCCCACACTCATTCCCAAAATACCTAATCTAATCATAACCAACCCTTTCTATCCCATTCTGCGAGATTTAAAAATGAAGGATCGGGAAATTGCATATTCTTTGATCGTACGAAAATTTCGTCTGACAACCCATTGCCCTCAAGGTTACAAATGCTGGCTTGTAAATATTCTTCTTTATCAATCCCGACCAATACACTGGACACTTGCGGATATTTCAGAGCAAACTTGGTAGCATATTCCGGAAAATTGCGAAAATGTGTTTCCGCGATAGTACGGTAGGCTTCCAGATACTTTTCAACTTCTTCCAATGCCGCATTCATTTTAAACTTACGTTCTGTCAGCATACCTCGCATCAACACAGAGCGAACAATGATACCTACACCTTTCTCGCTAGCGTCTTCAAAACAATCACCATGCGATTGATCCATGAGGTTGAATGGTAGTTGTACGGCATCCCAAATACCTGATTGTATCGCTTTAGCGGTCTCTTCCACTTTGTACACCGATACCCCGATATTTTTAACGCTACCCTTTCGTCGTATCTCCGAAAATACACGAACCACATCTTCATTTTGAAGAATATCCGTATCCGCATAATGCACCATGAATAAATCCACATAATCCGTTTTCAAGTTTTTTAGACTCTCTTCCAAAGATTTTTCGACAATGTATTTCAGTTCCGAATAAGCGGGGATATTTCCTTGTTCGTCTTTAAAATGCACACATTTAGTCGCCAAAACCACTTGGTCACGAATACCTTGAAATGCTTCGCCCATCAGCCGCTCACTTTCACCATAATGTCTTGCGGTATCAAAGAAATTAATACCAGATTCCAGCGCCTTCTGCAACAATTGGATAGCCGATGCTTCATCTGGCATCTCGTGTGCTCCCAAACCATAAGGCATTCCTATTTCCACCCCACCGAAAGCGATTTCGGAAACAGAAAGCCCGGTTCGTCCTAATATTCTTTTTTTCATTGTTCACTTATTCTTTACATGCTGGCGCACGAATCCTTTCGTGTGCCTCAATAACAAGCTCTATCTGGCGCAAGGATTAGTGGAACGGTCCCTGTGTCCATACTGTTTCGTTCACAAGCGAGACGCTAACATGTGACTTCGTGGCTATTCCTATTATTGTTCCAAATAAGACTTGCCTTTGTCACCTATGGATCTACCAAAGGCTTTCACCATATCCCGACAGTAATTTGTCAACCCAACCACATCGGCTCCAACACTCACAAAATGATAGCCCATATCCAAAAGCTCCTGCAAATTTGCGGGCGAACCTACCGTTCCTGCGAACTTCCCATTTTTGCGAGCTACCTCCGCCACACGTTTCCGCGTTTCTAGTAAAAATGGGTGATCCCATTGTCCTGGAGCGCCAATACCTTGGCTGAAATCACCAGGACCAAAGAAAAGCATATCAAAACCTTCGAGCTGCGCAATTTCTTCCAATTCAGCCAAAGGCTCCGGATCTTCGATCTGTAAAACAACAAAACGCTCTCGATTGGCCGTTTCCAGATACGTATTGAAATCCATCGCCGTATATGCACCATCCGCATTCCCGCCATCAATAGGTCTCCTTCCCTGCGGATGAAACCGTACCATACGAATGACTTTCTTTGCATCTTCTACCCCCATGATATGAGGCACCATGATACCTGTAGCATCAAGTTCCAAAGGTTTGATATAGTCGCTATAAGCTCCTCTAGGCACTCTCACCATCAAGTCTGCGTTATACGCCTTCGTCGCCCACACGTGTGAAGCTATCACTGACCAATCTTGTCCAATATGCTCCAAATCCACCCATATACAGTCAAACCCACTGATTGCCGCTATTTCTACGGATTGCGTATCTTTTAGATTAATCTTAAAGCAACTTGCCGTCTCTCCGACACGCATTTTCTTTAAAATCTTACTTCTTCTCATATTGTCTAATTTCTGATTTTAGATTGACGATTTTGGATTTATGATTTCACTTTTCATCAATTGCAAATAATTAGGGTCTATTTAATTACCTTCATTTTTCGGTTTTAAACGGAACAACAGGAACGCACAAATAATCATGCTTAACGCTGCTACTTGAAAGATAATATTAAGGTTAACCTGTCCATCCCGCAATGCACCTGCCATGTATATGCCCACACCGCCAATGATACAACTACAAAGGTTCAAAAACCCGTAACCTGTAGCAAGATACCGCTTATCGGCTATCATTCCCAAGATAGGCATCATATTCGCATCAATAAATGGTCGTGTCAATGCATATACCAGGAAACCACCTACCGTAGCCCATAACAGAGTTGTATAACTTGCTATAAATACAGCCGGAACAGCAATCAAAAAGCCGATAGCGGGCAACCATATCCGGGCTTTACCGTTTGTCTTCGACCACCAATCGGCTATAGCTCCACCCAAAATCACACCGACAAGCATAACCGGGAAAAAATATGCAGTAGAATACAGCCCAGCTTCCGTCTGTGTCAGATTGAACTGTTCTTTGTAATAAGTCGGCAACCACCCATTTATCATCCAACTGATAGCACCTGCCAGTCCCCATATCACGACAACCATCACAAATGCTCGATTACGAAACAGGCTCTGTATAGCCAATTTAAAATCTATTTTTTCTGGTACTTCATCTATGGAAATATCTGCTTTAACGGGCATTTCCTTACGGTCTTTCAATAAGAAAATCAACCCCACAGCATAAATCACACCGATAAGACCGAAAATACTGAAGGCATAATGCCAAGTATGTGTTTCAGCAATCCATCCACCTATAAATCCCAAACTTTGTCCAACCATAACCCCTCCTACGTGTAATCCGACAGCTGTAGATTTGGTTTTCTCCGAGTGCCAATCCATAATCAAAGCCATCGCCGCCGGAATATAAAAAGCCTCACTGATACCCATCAATGCTCTTGCTGCCAATAAATACTCAAACGAAGTTGCCAGGGAAGTTAGCCATGTCACCAATGACCAAACAAACAGACTCCCTATAATAACCATACTACGATTGAATCGGTCGGCAATATAGCCGGCCACTGGACTTGCAAAACCGTATACCCATAGAAAAACGGATGTCAAGAGCCCAAACTGCGCATCTGTCATCGGTATTTCCTCAATGATGCTGCTTCGCATCGTCACGATCATCATTCTGTCCAGATAATTGAGACAACCAATGATACACAGCAAAGCAACAAGTAACCAGGGGTAGTATTTTCTATTCGTCATAGATATAAGCACATAAGAAGTTAAGGCGTATTAAACAAATATAAGGGAATGCCTCAGTTCGATGACATGCGATTTCACAAATTACTGGTATTATTTTACAGAATTGCTTCCCCTTAACACCATATATGCAGCCGTAGCATGAAGATCGCTGTTATAATTCCTGCTTTCTCCATCACACATACTTTCATATATATCCCGTATTACCTTCTGATCATCAGTATCTATTTTCTGTGCCAGCGCCGTCATAATGTGAGGTATGGCTTCTATATGGTCACGCAGAGAGATCAATTCTTGTTTTAATGCTTGGTAGGCACCAACATCTCGATTTTCGGGACAGGAAATCAATAGGGTAGCCAACAGATTACTTCGTAATGCTATCTTTATATCTTTTTCTGCCATCCATGCCTGTATCTGATAATACTCTTTCTTTGACAGCGGACCAATATACCGAAGAATATATGATGTCACATACATTTCCAATTCCATCGACTTATTGTTTACCAAATCCTGGATAAGAATATCTTTTACCTTGTGCTGTGCCCTTACCGACCCTAATGCATGGTTCCAGAGTGAATACAGGCGAAAAGATCCCTCTACATTTTCCGGTAAGTTACGAACCACATATATCTGAAGTTTTGCTAAAGTTTCAATAGCATGTAACCTATCCTCTCCTTTAGTATCATAATAGGCCTCAATAATCTTATTGATCCAATATTGACCATCTTTTTCATCTCTCACTGCCTGAGCCAGTACCCGCCAGATACCAATGCGATATTTAGGTACATGGCCAAACTGTCGCTCTTCTTTCAAAAACTCAGTACGTACTTCATCTACGTAGTATCCTTCCCATAGCAGAAATTCGGCGACGTGCACTTTTACCCATTCCTTTTCGGAATACAGCAGAGACTTTAAATCTGCTAATGCCTTTTGCTTACTTTGTCCTATACCGCATAAGGGTACACTGATCAATAAGAGTAGACTCATTTGGAGTTTTTTCATACCTGTTAAAAATATTACTCAAGCCACGGCTTCTTCAATACTAGCGTACTTCCTGTATCCTCTACTTCAAAAATCAACATCCGTTCGCTTCCTTCAGGGCTATTCGGTCCGTGAAATGTCAGCATTAAACGATCATCGAATGTATTGAACAACATACCATGCCCACCATTTGCTTCGAATAATAGATCTTTTTGCTGTATCCAAGGACCGGTAACCTTCCCCGTTACTGATTCGGCAATGCCTATAGCGTAGCTACCGTCCTTGAAACTCGACCAGATCATCAGCAATTTGTCCTCCTTTGTACGGTACAAGAAACAACCATCAGTCACATACGAACTCGGGCCTTCCTTTCGATGTGTACCCGTAGACCACGGTGCAACAGACGCATGAAACAAGGTTTGCGAAGGATTGATTGCTTTGGACAAATCATGGTTCAACCTCACTAACTCCATCGTTCCATCCTCGATCTGTACCCACTCATGGCAATAGATCATATAGGGGATACCGTCTTCTTCCCACAACGTGCCGTCCAAAGCCATGCGATCCATAGGGGTATGAGGTAGCTTATCTTCGAATGGCCGAAACGGACCCAATGGATTGTCTGCATGAAATATCTGGGTTCCTCGAAAAGTGTACTTTGGCCAGTTCTTACTTTGTTTTTTCCACTCTATATCTGAATTGAGTGTAGCAAACAGATAATATTTACCACGGTATCTATGTACTTCCGGTGCCCATACTACACCAGTTATCCAGTTATCATTGGGTATAGCAAATACCTCATAAGGGCCTTCCCATTTTTTCAGATCTTTGCTCTTGTAAACCACCACACCATTAACTTCCCTCCCAAGATCATTTTTGACCTTTCCGGCTTTGTAGAGGAAATACGTCTTTGTCTGTTGGTCTGCAACGATATAAGGATCACGGACATACAGGTCTTTGATGTCAATAATAGATATATTTGATTGTCCTTGTGACAGGTCTATGTTATTGAAAAGGATAAATAAAAGAATAATGTATCTCATAGAAACTCTATTTGAAGATTTTTTTACGAAAATAGCAACATGAGTATATAAATTTAAGGTTTTTTAGAGAAGATTTTCCTGATCCTCTCCATATCGAACTTAGCCGAGCGGTCATAGTTATAGATACCGTTCTGTTCCTGCTCCACGTCCGTCAGCTGCGTGTAGCAGTACCCCCAGACATGGTCCGACAGCGACAGAAGCTGGTCCACCTGGCCTTCCAGACGTTGGTAAAATTCTTCCTGTGTGCGGGGCGCACTGCCATACCCCCAGGTCTGCGTCTTCGAGTCCAGCTGCTGAAGCTTCTCATCGCTCACCCATTTGATGCCCCCGAACTCGTCCACGAAATAAGGTTTTTGTCCATCGTAGACGGGAAATACATAACTGTTGTTGTCCGCGGCCTCGTTGAAACCGATATTCCTATGACCGGGGTGTGCCCGGTTCGGCGTCTGGAAGTACCTGCCGTCCCTATACAGGGTGTCCCTAAGCTTCTGCGGATCCTGCTCATAGTGGTGTACCGTCCAGATATCCGTAAGGATATGCGCACCGCCACTTACCCCGTTCACCGGACGTGTCGGGTCAATGAGTTTGGTAAGGTTATAGACATCCCCTGCAAGACGGGGATAGTTTGCCTTGTCCGGCCACCACTGTTCGTTGAACGGCGTCCATACGATCAGCGAAGGATGGTTCCGGTCTCTTTTCACGCATTCCGCCCATTCCGTGATAAAATTACGGGCCGCTTCTATATTGTTAGCATCCATTCCCCAACTGGCACTCTCTCCCCACGTCAGGTAGCCCAGCTTGTCTGCCCAGTAGTAATACCGCTCCTCAAAAACCTTCTGGTGCAATCTGGCCCCGTTGAACCCGGCTTCTTTTCCCAGGACAATGTCCCGTTTAAGCGCCTCATCGGACGGGGATGTCCAGATACCGTCCGGATAGAAGCCCTGGTCCAGGACAAGACGCTGGTAATACGGCGCATTGTTCAGGTATATCCTGTTGCCTTCCACATGGATCTTACGCATACCGAAGTACGAACTGACCCTGTCTACTTCCTTTCCCTCGGGAGAGGTGACCGTCAGTTCAAGGCCGTACAGGAAGGGGCTCTCGGGGGACCATAGCTTCGGGTCCTTTAACGGGACCGCTATGGCGACCGAACTGTTAGCCAAAACGGTCCTTGTGGCGATGACCCTGCCTTTATCACTGATCCGTACGGTCAAGCTGTTCCTGCTTTCACGGTAATACCGGGGGTGGATGACCACCTGGCCCTGGTCTATGTCCGTAACCACATGGATATCCTGCAATGCATGGACATCCACGGATTCCATCCATACCGTCTGCCAGATCCCCGTGGTCCTCGTATAATTGCAGTTGTGCGACGCCCATTGCAGGGACTGTTTCCCTGCCGTCTGCAGGCCCGAACGTACGTCGCTCGAGGCCACAACCACCAGGTCGTGGGTGATGCCTTCCCGTACATAAGGAGTGATATCATAGCTGAAGCTGGAACTGCCGCCGTGGTGCCTGCCGACAAACTGCCCGTCTATGTACACCTCCGATTCGTAGTAAACCGCCCCGAAATGCAGGACTACCTTTTTTCCCGTCCAACCGGTGGGGACGTCCAGGGTCCTGTGGTACCAGATACAGGGGATGAAATCGGTATGGCCCACACCGGAAAGACTGCTCTCGGGAGCAAACGGAACGGTGATCGGGCTGCCGAAGCCCTTCGACTTTATGTTGTCCCGCTCGAAACCTGATTTGACAGGGTCCAGCTGGTAGGTCCATGTACCGTTCAGGTTTACCCATTCCCTGCGCTCAAACTGCGGACGCGGGTATTCGGGCTTGGGAACATTGGCATAAGCCAGGGAGATAAATGAAGCGAATACGGATAAATATCTTATAAATCTCATCTATATTGTGTTATTTCTCTAAAAATGCACTATTGATCTGATACTTACCGGACTGATGCGCCTGCCGTCCCGGAATGTGGCCGCACGGACCGTTTTATGTACAGGAACCTCAAACGGCCCCTCGAACCGGTGTGACCGGGGCGTGGGCTCGCTGCCGTCCAGCGTATAGTAGATCTCCGGTTGATAGCTGTCCGTCAGCAGGGTCACCGTCGACCTGTTGTTCGCCGCATCGTCCGTCACCTCGAAATAAACCTGGTAGGCACTGCGCGAATAGTTGATCCCTTTCTGATCGTACCGTTTATACTGTTCTTCCAGACGTCTCTTGAAGTCTTCCCAGTCCTTCTTCCCCGGATCGCTCCAGGCGATCTCGGCCAAGGCCGCGCCACGGGGATACGTCATATAGTCGCTCTTGTCCGGTGAATGGATATATTCGCTCCATATATTGCCCTGTATACCTAGGATATAGCGCTGCTCTTCGGCCGTAAGCTCTTCGGGAAGGGGCTCGTAAGCGTATACTTTACGTAAAGGCGTATGGCCGGAAATCGCATACGGCTCCAGGTAGGGCTCTCCCTGGAAATAGTCGAAGTACATGTGCGAGGTTGGGCTCATAACCACGGGATGCTGCATCTTGGCCGCAGCGATCCCACCTTTGGTGCCACGCCACGACATCACCGCAGCATTCGGCGCCAGTCCGCCTTCCAGGATCTCGTCCCAGCCGATGATCTTTTTTCCCTTGCCGTTCAGGAATCTTTCGATCCGGGTTATAAAGTAACTCTGCAGTTCGTGTTCGTCCTTAAGGCCTTCCTCCTTTATCCGTTTCTGACAGTGCGCACAGGCTGACCAGCGTTTCTTGGGGGCTTCGTCACCGCCGATGTGGATGATCTCGCTTGGAAACAGTTCAACCACTTCGGCAAGCACGTTCTCCAGGAAGACAAAAACTTCTTCTTTTCCCGCACAGTAGATGTCTTCCTGTATACCCCACCGCTCAGGGATCTTAAAGGGGCCGCCCGTGCACGACAGTTCCGGATAGGCCACCAGGGCCGCAAGCGAATGGCCGGGAAGCTCGATCTCGGGGACCACGGTCACGTAACGGTCCCGGGCATAGGCAACCACTTCCCTGATCTCGTCCTGCGTATAAAACCCGCCGTGGGGGTTACGGTTGATGTGGTTGCCCGATTGGAAATTGGTGCCCGGACGCCAGGCCCCTACCTCGGTCAGACGGGGGTATTTCTTTATCTCTATGCGCCAGCCGTGGTCCTCGGTCAGGTGCCAGTGGAACACGTTGAGCTTGTGCATGGAAAGGTAGTCAATGTATTTCTTGATGTAGTCCACCGAATAGAAATACCTCCCCACGTCCAGCATCAGGCCACGCCAGCCGAAACGGGGCTTATCTGTTATGGAAAGGGACGGCAGCGAAACGGGCTTCCCCCGGTAACCGGCAGGGATAAGCTGGTAGACCGTCTGCATACCGTAGAATATGCCGCTGCCTTTAGAGGCCCGGATAACGATATCTTTACCGCTGACAGACAGCCTGTAGCCTTCATCCCCCAGCGTATCGGGTACGATCTTCAGAAGGATGGATCTTCCCTTCACGTCCGGCTTGCCCCTTTTGAGGGACAGGCCCGTACGCTCATATACCCCCTGTACGAAAAGATCTGCCAGTTTTCCGAGCTCCGCGTCCCTATCGTCCACCCTAACAGTGACGTTCCCGTCCAGCCTGAAATAGCCGCTATGCACCTCTACATGCAAAGGCTGCGGAACCAGTGACAGTTTCTGTCTGGACTCTTGGGCTCCGCTTGTTAAAAAACAAAACAGCAATGCAAAACAGTAAAAAATCTTTCGTATCATGTTATTTGTTAAAACTTTGTATAATACCTTTATGAATTTGTATATGGAATATTCGGACAGGGTTATACCTCTTCCAGTCCATCTATTTCTTCTTAAATACAGGTGCCGGTTTTTCAGTCACACTGGGTGAATTCCCTTCAATAACAGGCCATCCGTCCAACCAGGTTATCCTGTCCAGCATCAGGGCTCTCCGGCTGGCTCCGCTGGAAACCGTTCCTCTTTCTTTATCTATAGCATGGTATATAAACCAGTCCGTCCCCTCATCATCGGTGACCAGACGCGCATTGTGGCCGGGACCGGCATATACCGCGTTGCCCTGCAGAAACAGTGTACCATTTCCGCGTTCACGGATATCGTTCCCGTTTTTGTCCAGATAAGGCCCTGCGAGCGCCGTGGACCGGGCAACCCTGACATGGTATGTACTGGATGCCCCGGCACAACAGCCCCCTTTTGATCCAAAGAAATAGTAATACCCGTCCCGTTTGTGCAACATCACCCCTTCGAAATCTCCTGCGGCGATCTTAAACTTTTTGCTAAGGTCAGGAACCGATCTCCCGTCCGATGCCAGCTCTATTCCATAGGTACCCTGATTGGATGCGGAACTGAAGCTCCCCCAGAACAGGTACTTTTTCTCCCCTTCTTCCCAATACAGCGGGTCGATGGAATTGGGCACGCCTACCTCGCTACTGGTAAACAGTTTGCCCTGATCCACAAACGGTACAGACGGGCTGGGAGACGTGGCCAGACCTATTCCGGGATCTGTGTCCCCCCACAGGGAATAGGAATAATAAAGGAAATACATGCCGTTGATCCTGTTGAGGTCCGCTGCCCACAGAAAACCGCTGTTCTTCCATGTGGGCTTGGTAATAAAGGCATTCCCCGATACTGTCCAGTTCACTAGGTCCGTAGACCTCAGTACGGGCATCAGCCGGCTGCCTTTGCCATCCCCCCAGTTGTCCTCCGTACCGACTGCGTAAAAAACACCCGTATTGGGATCCCGAATGACCGTGGGATCTGCCAGTATCGGCTCAAAAACGGGATTGGTATAATTGCCTGAAACCTCTTCCTTTGTATCCTCTTCAGGCTCCAGAGATTTTTCCACCTTTTTATCCGGACCATTGCCTTTTCCGCATCCTATAAGGGAGACCGCTATGGCAAGCAATACGGCATATTTCAAATGTCTATTCATCATGGTATTTGTCAAAATTCAGTATAACGCCTCTGGAATCTGTTTACTTCCCTTTTTGAGCCGCTATTTTTAAAATACTACCCGCAATGTATCGCGGGCCATTATTTTGATTATAATAATACGTGACCAAAACCCTGTTCTTGTCCAACTGCACGGACCAAGGGTAACCTATATCACCGTTGCCCCCATCGTTTCGGATAACAAATTCTTCTGCCGTATCGAAATCCGTACATTCCGCGTTCAGTATACGGGCACGTATACCATAAGGCTTATGCCGATAACCATAGACAAGCAACACCCGATCGTCCGGCAACCTCAGAGCATGGCACGGATGTCCTTTGAAGCCCATGGACTGCCAAGAGAATGTCTTCCCCCCGTCGGTAGACCGTGCGATACAAGCCTGATCGTCAAAGTTGTCTGTCCGCATAAAGGCTACAATATCTCCTTTGGGGGTTTCATAGACAGATGTCTCATTGAATGAGATCCGCTCATCCTTTGCCACAACGGAAGTGTATTCCCATGTCAGCCCTTTATCTCTTGAAGTCAACAGATAATTCGAAGTCTTCCCTTGACTATCGTGTGCGACAGCCACCCAGAGTATCCGGCCATCTTTGGCTTCATACATGGCGCCACGATTATAGGCAGATATACCTTCTCCATATGGTCCTACATGCCGCTCATCAGGAATATGAGGTGGATAATAAGGTCCCTCCCAACTTTTGGCCTTATCAGTCGACCGTAACATATATCCCCCTAAAAAAACAAACTCATTCGTATAGAAAAGAGGTTTAGGTGATTTATCTATCAAATCCTTACCCACAGTCGTCCAGCCATAGCTTGTGCAAAGCAAAGTACCATCTTTAAGTTGTAACAAACAAGGATCTTGTAATCCTCCAAACGCATGCGCATAGAGCAATTTGGGCTCTTTGGTCCAATTTTCACCGTCTTTTGAGGTTACGGTAACTAAATAGCTATTATGATCTACATGTTTGTTGTGTGAAGCTCCTAATAAACGTCGATCAGGTGCTTGCCTGAATGCGACAAGAAGTTCGCCATCTTTCTTTTTTATGACAGAAGGAAAAGCATTATAAAACAGTGTATCTCGATAAACAATAACATCCTTTATCTTTCGCAAACTACTTTTGTCTTGTGCAAATCCACCAACCATCAATAAACAGAAAAATAAAGTAATCGTCAATCCGTTTTCTCTAAAAACTTGTCTCATCATCTTTTAAGTTTAAATGTTGTCATATTCGCCATAGAAACAATCGTCTCATTGTCTTTATCAAGGTTACGTGAGCCTATGGGTTTTCGTTTATCCTGTATCCAGGTAATTATTCTTGTCTGTAATTTCCCTTCCAATACTACACCCGTATTCATATCCACCCATTGTTCACGTTTAAACAAAATCTTTCCTCCACGCTCGTGCAAAAAGCAGTAATTCGATCCCCCTACACGCTTTATTTCTTCTTCCGGCAATATATCTTCGACCGTGATTCCCCAATCAGATAACCATGCTTCCCCGGAAGACACCAACAACCTACAAGGGATATCTTCATAGGATGTATCTTTTTCGTAGCGGATATGTAGCTCTTGCATTTTTACAGCAGGCAAATCTGTGGCCCGCAAAGCGGGTATCCTGACACTCTCTACTGATTGCCATCCGTCTCCCGGTTGTAATCCATCTGTAGGCAATAATGCCGAAAGTATCGCGATATCGGGAGCCAACCATTGTGCGTACGCTCCTTTCGTGTTCACGTCCGAAATCTTTCCCTGCCTATTTATCCGCATGGAGATCTTTTGGTCTTTATTATCCTCGGCTGATTTATTAAACCATTTGAAATCATGAACCGAGATATCCGAAAGAAAAGAATTGGTAAGCGTATCCTTTTGAACAGAAATACCCAACGCTGCCGTCGCTTCAAAATAAGGCATTTGAGTCGTAGGCCTTGGCATGAAAAGTTTATATTCAGGATGGTTTATCTTAGAAAGAGAGTTAGCTCCCGGGACAGCTTGTAAACCCGCCACACTGACTTCATATTGTAAAGATCGATATGTAGAATAATCAGCAGAATGAACGCCCCGATCAGGTTTCATATACCGAAATAACTGTGTCAAAATCTTTGCGTTATCTGCCCAGGGTCTGGAAATGTTTCCTGTCCAAGACCCTGCATCTCCCACCAGAATTACCTTTCCTTTACCCGGACGAACCATTACAATCCCCGCACCCGATACAGACCGGTCTGTATATGTACTGTCTGAATAAACATTCAACAAAATCTCCGGGTTTTTCGCCTCCGGTAATATTTCAAGTGTACATCCCGCCCCATAATGAAAGACAGGAACATCGTAGAAATAGGGATGTCCTGGCGGTATCACATTGTCTGAATAATGGGTATCGTCATCGTTCCATGCTAAACCAAAGTAACCTAATAGCTTTTTCATTTGCCTGGTTTCAAAAGATTCGTTAAAACGATCCTTTTCCACAGCATTTAACATTACCATGAGGCTTCCCCCTGCCTCTACAAAATTGGTCAGTACGGTAATTTCCTGATCGCTGATAACTTTCGCATCCGATATCAATGCAGGATTGTCTGCCGCAAAGATCACCACGCCATCAAAACCTTTCAAAAGCTGCTCACTATATGGTGATCGACTCATGGAGATCGAATATTCTTTGGATAGAACGGTATAAGCGTGGTCAAACGTATTCGTATGCACAAAATCATTCCAACCATAACGCCCGTCCGAATCCAACCAACTCCCAGTAACAATATGATTGCCTACTTTGGTCGACGGAAGATTATGGTGGTAATAATCGAAGAGCAATCTAAAACCTGTGTTCTGATTATAATGAATAATACCGCCCTGACCAAACAAGCTATAATTGTTGATCAGACAGACAAGTATGACAGTAAAAAACCTCACTAACATATACGTCACAAAAGTTTAACAGATACTTCACGAACCTTAATGGCTTTTCTCAATTCTCCAGATTCAGTTTTATACCTAAAATCCGAATATATCAACAAAAACTTATCCTTTCCGGTAAATAATATTTCAGGGTAACTGCACGAAATATGATTTTCATGCACACCTTCCACCCAAGGCAACATTTCAAAGGGATCGGACCAGGTATCCCCTACTTTATCCAGAGCGACACGTATCTGCATCCCCGGTCTACCAGAAGCCAGTACCAAGGCACCATTATCCAATTGTCGTAACTTAGGTAATACGCCATTTTTCGTAAAAGCGACAGGTTTAGTCCAGTTTTTACCTTCATCCATCGATCGGCTAATGTACATTGGGCTATTTCCCAGTCCATCGGTCGTCCTTGACACACATACATAGGTACCATCTTTCAAAATCTCAAATGTAGGCTCTGTATAGCCTAAGGCATGTCGTTGCCCTCCCTTTGGGTCTTTGACAGGGTCATACGAATAAGGGATACGACCAATAAACTGCCAGGTTTTTCCGTGGTCTTGCGATCCATAGAAAGGAACATCAGATGGAGGTACAGCACCATTCTGAAAAGTAAATCCAGGATATACTCCCGCTACAATAGTACCATCAGTCTTTAGCTTCATATCGCCCCACCACACGACAGGCAATAAATTATTGTCCGAATATCGAACCATATCAGGTTCCAGGATAGTATTATGTTCTATCGTCCAAGTGCTACTTTCCTTTGTCCGACGCAGTAAATACACCCCTTGCAATTCCATTGGCAGATCTTCTGTTTTCCAAAACTTAAATGTACGTCCATATGCTTCCTTAACAGTAGCAATAGGTTCGGGCAATTTAAGGTCTTTCAGAGGAATAGCTGCCGGTGTATGGATATTTAAAAATTCTCCACTCTTTAATGCCAATCCACCGCCTATAGGCTGCTTGGCAGGGTGCTCCCAGGTTTTTCCCCCGTCTTTCGAAACGGCAAAACCATTCCCTCCTTTTCCATAACTTTCCGCATGGTCATCGGCCATATTCCATCGGGCAACTATTTCGCCGTCGTCTGAAGTATACAAACCTGGAAACTGAAAGAAACCCCACTTATAAGGTTCATCGGCAACGGCGACAACAGTAGGTTCGCCAAAACTGATCTTAAAAATATCCTTGCCATCTTTCTGATAGATATAATCCATCTTATCGTATGCAGCTATACCTTCTTTCAAAGGTTGCCTATCTGCATCAAACCGCACGTCTTGCACCTTGACAGCCGGAGTTTGTACTGCACACCCTGTCAATAGAAAAAGCAATCCGTAGTATCTTCTCATTATGTTTCGTGATTTGTAACTTAATATTATATGCACTATTTTGTTCCCTTAGATTTACAAGAATAAACAGATTTATATCCTTTTCACCGTCACCTTACGTACTTTGATAGCTTTACGTGTAAGCCCTTCTGGTGTCTTGTGCTTAAAGTCCGAATAAATAATCAAGAAGCTATTTTCATCCACTTTCAACATCTGCGTATATCCACAGGAGGAACCAAGGGCATCATTTGTCAACTGTACTTCATTCTCTACCCAAGGCAACATTTCAAAAGGTTCCGACCAATCGCTTGCATCATTATTCAGCATAAAACGTAACTGTACCCCCGGTCTACCAGCAGCCAATGCCACTATACCGTTATCCAGCTCCAACAACTTAGGCAGTACTCCGCTTCCGGTAAAAACCTTCGGCGTAGACCAGCTTACACCTTTGTTGATCGATGTCGTCCAATACATCGGGCTCTTCCCAAAACCGTCTTGCGTACGCAGAACAGATAAGAAAGTTCCATTTTTTAATACCGTAAATGCTGGTTCTGTCCATCCGAATGTTTTTCGTTTATTGCCGTTTGGATCTAAAGAAAGATCGGGTTGGTAAAGTATACTGCCTTGCTTCACCCACGTCTTGCCAAAGTCTGTAGATTTGTAACAGATGACACCCGCCGGATCCACTCCACCACTTGAATTGATTTCGAAACCGGGATAAGGGCAGGTATATACCCCATCAGAAATTTCCTGTATATCTCCCCACCATACTACTGGGAACAGATTGCCATCAGCATAACGGGCCAATTTAGGACTGACCAAGGTGCCTCGCTCAGCTATCCATGAAGTCTGCCCCTTCTTCATACGGGACTGATAAGTTCCTTGTAACTGTAAAGGCAGTTTATCGTACTCATAAATACGCATAATTCGGCCATAGCTAGACGCATCCTGTAAAGTGGCTATAGGAGTAGGCAGATCCAGATCCTCCAATGGGACAGCTGCCGGAGTTCCAACAGCAATTCTATCCCCATTACTTAGCAGTGTGCCTGCCCCCGCCGGGCCTTTAACAACCGTCGTCCAGGTCACGCCACCATCATTAGATATAGCACTATTGATTCCTAACGATGGTTTTCCGTAGCTCTCCGCATTATCATGATTCATGGACCAACCGGCAGCCAATTGCCCGGACAAAGAGCGACGTATAGACGGAAACTGATAAAAGCCCCAACCAACCTCTTCCTCGGCCACCACAACCAACGATGGCTTGCCCAATTCGACTTCTAGCAACTGTTGTCCATTACGTATATACTTGACCACCTGCTCATTATAGGAAATAATACCTGGTTCAATGGCTGCTATATTGGGATTTTTGTCTTCTATCCATTCGATAGTGTCTTTCTGTGCAACTACAGGCTCTTCTATTTTTCGCACACGGAATGACTTTATGTTAGAGGTATGACCTCCTACTACGACAGATACATCGATCTTTGACCCATCAGCCAATTCTGGGACTTTCACCGAAATAATACCATTAGATAGGTCCAATATTTCGCTCGTAACATCTCCAAACTTGACTTGGACAGCCTCCAGACTACTACCAAATCCGCGTCCCTGTATTTGTATTGTAGAGCCTGATGCAGCAACATTGGGCAGTATCAACTTAAGCGACAGCGCACTCTCCTCAACTTTTGTTTTCGGATCGTCTGTTTTTTTTGCGCATGATGTGGCGTCCAAAAGGACGAACATACACAACAAGTTCAATAAAAGAGTTTTCATGTCTATTGTTTTTTTATATTTCTTTTGATTCTACCTAGTGTAGAGACACAATATCTTGTGTCTCTACTATATGTACCATTACCTGCTAAAACCATACAATACCGCCGTATGATTTCCTTTTATATCTGCAATCGTCAGATTAGTACCGCTACCCTGTACCTTCCTCAGATCATAGGCGGCTACTAACCCGGGAGTTTCTGCAGTAACTGGGGTCGACATATCTATTTGGATTTCTTCAGGACTGAGAGCTTTCTTCCAAAAGCGCAAATGTGCCACCTCACCACTAAAAAACTCTTTCAGAGCACCCGTTGGAGACTCTTTCCATGTCCCAACAAACACATCGGAAATACTAACAATATTAGGATTTTCCGGAACAGCCGCCGGTAAAGTTGCCGTACCAACCAGATTTCCATTTTGGTATAGTTTTATTTGCTTAGTAGACGAATCAAATATAGCCACCAAATGAATCCATGTGTCCAATGGATAATAATCATTTCCGGAAAGTACATTAGCTGCTCCACCTGGATTAGGATTCGAGCCAGACCTATAATACCAATCGGCGTAGGTACGACGATTAGATAGAGGTACGATGCCATAACCTGTATTTCCGTTAACTGGATCAGCAGTAGTAGAAGTATAACGCTTCATCAATAGCCTTTGATTCCTGTTGCCGATCGGTGTCTTTATCCATACAGAGATACTTAATACTTCGCCTGAATTGATATTCAAATCCGGATGATCAGCAATCCTCATATACTGATTAGTCCCATTAAATGTTAATCCTTCGATAACATATAGTTCAGAGAATGGCAAATCAATGTATTCCGTATAAAAAGTGTCTATGGCATTCTCTGTAGGGAGATATCCTGTTCTATACTTAAGATTTCCGTTGAACATATTCAGATAGAGTATAGATCTTTCTTCTATCGGAAGTTCCACCATTCGGGTATTACCGTCCGTCCCGTCATATTCGATCTCAATATTTACCGCTCCTTCAAAAATACCTTTCCAGGTAATATCAAGCTCATTAGCAGATTCTAAGTATACGGCTTTATCAATAAGCCGATTATTTAAACTCACCTGATAGTTATCTCCGTATATTCTAGCAGACAGTTCTGTAGTCAATGATTTACTTTTGCCGTCCCCGGTTGTGGTCACTAATTCGAAAGTCAGGAAGTCTTCGGGAAGATCAGGTAGTTGTACCTTTAGTTCTTGCCCAACACTATTATCAGGAATAGCATAAACCAAAGAATCTGTCCGGGAACGCCAATACACCGTCAAGGTTTTGGCTTTTGGGTCTTTATTCGTAAACGCAAGTTCTGCCCGTTTATTCCCCGGATGTATCTTTACCTCATCTAGTCTGGTCAAGTAGGTTGTCTCTCCCCGCTGCAGGTACACATCGTGCAGATCATTCATTCCATCACAGGAGATGAGCGTCGCAAAGACCCATACGGATAGCCACGACATATATTTCATGATAATCGTTCTCATATTTGTTGTATTTATTTTTGAACTTCTCCCCATAAGGTCATTTCCATAACTTGCGTATACTCTGATCCGCCCCATGTGTCGATCACATACCAACGTATATATTGTACAGGAGGGATATCCAGTGGAAAATTCCATTCTTCCCCATTGACATGTCCATAGTTATAATCATCATCATCAACGTCCCCAAGAGGCTTCCCGGAGGGCTTATAGGATTCAAATTCTCCCAATAATGTCCAGGTGGAAAAATCTGCATTGACATTGGGGTGATTTGATCCCCATATCTGGAATTTCTTGGGGTGGGCAAAATTATACAGTAAATCTCTCTCAGGCCGGTTGTTAATTCTAATACGGCTCAGCTTGGCCATCTGTCCCATATTAAAGGTATTGTCGTGCGTAAAACTGGCGAAACCAGCTGCACTTCCGGATATTACATTGTTCCAAAGGTTTTCTATCCGCCAATCGACACTGGTATAGGCATTGTAAGGTATACCGGATGGATTCCAACGGCTAAATTTGGATTTGTCCAGCATCTCCTCATAGTACGGATGTGCCGTAATATACAAGGTGTCCGAAAAATTATCCCAACGATCCCTAAAGTATAATCCAAAGAAGCGCTCTGCATCATTATATCCCCGAACATTTGCCCCGCCCTGTACAGCACCGGAATAAAAACGGTCGGCTTCGATCCACTCTTCTTCTCCATATCTATCGGTAGTCGTCAACACAGTCAGCACGACATCCGCTTTGTGAGGATTCTGCCAATCGATGCGTATACCTCCAAAATCATCCCTAATAGTCACATTCTCTATCATGTCAAATACCGGCGCATCCAAAGGGTGGATATCAACCTTAACGGGGCTGGAGGCGTTTTCGCTTTTATCATAAGCTATCAGTTCAATTTGTTGAGCTTGAGACCTCCCAAAACCTTCCAAGGTTATTTTTCGATTAAAGACTGATGATTTTTGTTCTTTAGTTTGACCATTGACTTTATAGACAGCTTTGACATAAGAAAAATCTTCATCTGTGGGAATCACATAACTGATAACACTTCCTCCTGGAATATTTTCTACAGAAACCCCCGATACCGGCCCTGGTGGAATATCGTCCAAGGCATACTGACCGATATAATCTTCGCCACACCCGGATATCAGGAAAGGTAAGATCAGATATATTATATATTTTTTCATATGTGTATAATTTGTTCTTTATTTGCCATATGGAATACTCATATGTGTTTGTCTTTTCGGAAACATGAGTATTTCATATTCCTCTCTTTTTATTTTTAATTGAAAACTAATCCTACCACCCCGGATTCTGAAGCAGGTTTTTATTGCGTAGTATCTCATCCTGCATGATTGGCCACAGTATATCCCGCAATGTATATTGACTGCGGTTGTGTGTTATGACCTGATAGAATTCCTGCGGCGTTTCGCCTTCTATATTCCATCCCCTAACGGGTTGATTCATATATTCGATTGATTTCTTCCAGCGTCGTAGATCCCAAAAGCGTTGCCCTTCAAAAGCTAGTTCAATGTTCCGTTCCTGATGGATAATCTCCCGCATCCCTTCTTTTGTCGTTGGCTTTTGAGGAAACCGGGAGTGTTGCGCCCATGAGTCTACGACACCATCCAAACCAGCTCGCTGTCGAATAAGATCGATATAATGGTATACATTTGCATTAGGTGCCTGCAAAGATTCATTCAATGCCTCTGCATACAATAAATACAAATCTGCCAGACGGAATAAAGGAAAGTCAAAAGGCTTCCCAACATAAGTATCCTTGCCTGTGTAAGCCGACATAAAATTTGACAGCTTTTTGATATAATATCCTGTAGTCGTATAACGTTGGTTACCGATCATCCCTCCAGTTATGGATTTAGATTTAAAATCCAAAGGCCATTGTGCATTCTCATCAGTTCTGCCTAAACCAAACCACCAACCACCATCGACCCCCAAGGAACCGTAAAATCGAGGTTCACGATCCAAGTGCAAACCAATGGTACGATAGCCCGGTTGCATATAAGGCGCCTGATCTTGTGGAACGAAAGTGAGATACATTCGGTCATCATATGCATAGTCCGGATCTTCCTCGATCGGCACCCCGTTTTTCGAATAAAACAATTCGGCCATTTTGAGGGTAGGTACGAACCATTGATATACCACATTTGCATGGTCACTGTGTAACCGAGGTATCGTACGTAATTCCAATCCAAGGTTTTGGATATTTGGGCTACTGCTATTAAAATCAGACAAACTCCATATACGTTCGGCATTGAACTTATCAGCTACGATCTGGCTCACCTGCATGACTCCAAGCGTCTCATCACTAACATTAAATGTCGTCTGATGACGGTATAGCTGAATTCCTGCCTCATGCGCGATCTCTATAGCTTCTTCTGCCGCCCGGGCCGCCAGAGTCCATTTGTTTGGATCTTCGACCGGATTGAACAAGTGAATACCTCGTTTATCCACCATGGTCGCATAATCCTGATTACCATTGAACAAGGGACTGGCTGCCGTCACCAATACTTTAGCCTTAATCGCTGCTGCAACAGGTCTGGTGACACGACCTGCGTCGGACACCATATTGTCCACTTTCAAATCCAAATTCGGTATGGCTTCATCCAATAGTTGTACGATGTATGCCACGACCTCATCTATAGGCTCCCTATAGACCATCAATTCTTCTGTAGAAGCACTAGCCGGTAGATTTTCCCGGGCAACAGGAATGGGTCCATACAGTTGCATCAGATAGAAATGATAATAGGCTTTCAACGTCTTTGCCTCAGCAATCCATTCTTCCCGTTCATAGCTATCCAGATCCCTTGCCTTGTATACATTGGCAATAAACGTATTACAATCCCGAATAGCTTTCCATAGTGCATTCCCTCCTTCAATATTATGCCAATAACTATACAAGGGCCTTGTCACGTTATTTCCATTGACAGCCAGCTCTCGGTGGTATTGTCTCCACCTTTCTTGTCCTCTATCTATAAATTGGTGGATCCAGATATCGTCACCCGCCGCAAACCCGGGATCATAACGTGTTCCATTGCGAGGAATCTGATTATAACAGGTCGCCAATGCCCGCTGTGCACTGACCCTGTCCTTGTAAGCATCATCTATCGTAGCTATATTATCCGGAACAACATCCAAATATTTTTGGCAACCGTAAAACGAAATGCTTACTATAACGGTTAAAACTAATTTTATTGATGATCTCATAACTGACACGTAATTATAGTGAACACTGAATTCCAAAATTGTACACCTGTTGCAAGGGATACCCTAAACCGTTACCTCCCATTTCTACATCCCAAAGCTTGAATTTGGAGAAATTATACAAGTTGGTTCCATTTATATACATTCTTATCTTCTCTATTCCAATTCTTTTGGTCAAGGTTTCTTTGAAAGTATACCCCAATTCAACCTGTTTGATGCGCAAAAAAGCTCCGTTTCGCATAAACCACGTACTCACCTTAGTGTTATTGGTGCTAGCGATATCGTTCAATCTTGGCCAAAGGGCTTTCAGATCTCTATTATCTTCAGACCAATGATTATCGGCATAAGCCTGGATCAGTTGATTCTTTTGTCCTGCAGCCGGCGAAACAAAAGGAGCTGTTGCAGCTGCATCTATCCAAAATGAAGATTTGGCAGATCCTTGAAAGAAAGAAGAAAAATCTACACCTTTATATCCCAATGAGAAACCAAAACCATACGTCATCCGAGGCGTAGTCGGATAACCTATGGGTACCATATCAAGATCCGTGATCACGCCATCGCCATCAATATCCTTATACTTGATGTCTCCGCCCAATACCTCGTCAAACTGTTGCGGTGAATTATAGGCTTCCTCATCATCGATAAACAAGCGTTCCGCAACAAAACCAAACTGCTGTCCGATAGGTACGCCCACACGGGAGCGCCACGGAAAGGTGCTGTAATCCGGTTCTTCATATTTGATATACTTACTTTCTGCATAGGTAAAATTCCCCCGACCAGAGACAAACCAACCGTTGGCAAAATTCTTGTTCGCCTCTAAAGAAATGTCTATCCCTTTACTATCTGCTTCACCAACATTCGCTTGTGGCAATACAACTACACCCATCGTATTTGGCGTATGTGCGCGGGTCATTAAGATATTGTACCGATGCTCTTTGTATACATCCACGACGAGATTAGCCATATTGAACAGTCCTACTTCAGCACTCAGATTCAGCTTCCGTGAAGTTTCCCAGGTGATATCCCGGTTCTCTAAACGTCCCTCTGACACACCATATATCCTATTTCCAAATTCGGATCCGAAGGTATAACCGGCACTCGAAATATTAGGATCAACTTCAGACAAATAGAAGAACCTGTCATCCAGACTACCGATGGCATCGTTGCCCACCAAACCATAGGTTCCACGCAATTTCAGATTAGACACGACCCGCTGTATGCCATCTTTCCAAAATGGCTCTCGAGACACATACCAGGCAGCTCCCACGGATGGGAAGAAGCCAAAACGATGCTCTTTGGCAAAACGCTCAGATCCATTGTAGCCAAAGTTTCCCTCTAAAAAGTACCTGTTTTGTAATGCGTATGTAAAACGGCCTGCTAAACCTAGATTTCTCCTGGCCAATGAATTCTGTAGATTCCCAGCATTCGCAGAAATTTTATTCTGCATATTATACACCAACATACCACTGACCGAATGGTCTTTCCCAATATCCGTGCTGTAACTCAAAATACCCTGAAAATAATCCTCGGAAGTAATCTGTTTGGAATCTTCCGTATAGTCTAAGTACTCATAAGCGGTCGTTGGATTTAGATTTCCCAATGCATATTCACCTGTCCGCTTGTCATAACTTGACACAGCATAATAAAACGGACTATACATACGGGATACCTGGTAATAATTGTACCGCGTCGTATTATACATACCACTGGCTTTTAATCCCTTTAATATAAAACCCAAATCCTGCTTGACTTCGAATTGGGCTAAAAACATCGCATTGGTATAATCCCGGTAACCCTTCATGAGATTCGCATAAGGATTCAAATACTGTCCTCGATCATAATTTCCAAACAAGATATGTTCGGTTGTACGATTCTTTTCATCCGGCTCATAATAAGCCGGGAATAATACAGGATCCGTACGGATAATCTGTCTGTAAAAGTCTGCGCCCGTACCCAACGGCCCGGTATAGTCTGTCCAGGTCGAATTAAGACGCACAATCGCTTCTGTTGTTTTGGTCAGATTGATATTCACATTGGAACGTAGCCCGTACGTTTTCAGATCAATACCATTGTTAAAGTTGTTGCGATTATCGACCTTGAGCATACCATTGTCTTTGTTGTAGGTAGCTGCCACGTAGTAGCGTGCCACCTTACCACCTCCACTCACATTCAGGTTGAGTCGGTTATTAAAAGTTCGATCTTTTAACAATAAAGATTGCCAATCCGTAGCCGGATAAATCATTGGATCTTCTCCAGCAGCAGTGCGCTCTATTTTTTCCCATTGATATTGTCTTGTTCTTCCCCTGGTCAAACTTGCCTCATTTGCTAACTCCATATAAGTAATAGGGTCCGCAAGCTCAATATTCTGTGTAGGTTGGGATGCCGATGTTTCGTAACGCAACGAAATACTTGCCTTTCCCTCGCGGCCTTCTTTCGTCGTGATCAAAATCACACCATTGGCTCCCCGGGCTCCGTATAATGCCGTCGCTGATGCGTCTTTCATAATAGAGAAGCTTGCCAAATCATCAACTTGCAGCCGCGCCAATTCGGTAGCAGGAACCTCAACACCATCCACCAAGATCAATGGACGATTAGAATATCCAAAACTAGTCACTCCACGGATAAAAAAGTCCGCATTGTCCGCTCCCGGCTCACCACTTTGTTGGAAAGCGATCAGCCCGGCGACACGTCCAGCTAAGGCTGTGGTCAGGTTGCTTGACGGCACTTTCAGTTCACTAGGCTTGACCGTAGTAATCGATCCGACTACACTTTCTTTTTTCTGTTGCCCGAAAGCGACTACGGTAACTTCATCCAAAGCATCTGCGACAGGGGTCATGGTTACATTGATCTCTGTACGTCCTTCAACAGGTAGTGTCTGTGTGGTAAAACCGACATAGGAAAAAACAAGTTTTCCATGTCGATCTACCGATATAGAGTAACGACCTTCCTCATCGGCCAGCACTCCTCGCGTACTGCCTTCTACTGTCACTGTAGCCCCTTGTATAGGTTCTCCTTTTTCGTTCAGGATCTGCCCCCTCACCAGATGCTCTCCCTGCTGTGCCTTTAACGAATGAGAAAGACCTATCAAGAAAACGGCACACATCCACCACCGAAAGTGTATCCACATAAATTTTCTTTTTTTACTCATCATACGTAATTATGGTTTTTCTATTAGTTTTATAAATCGGAAGCACTACTTCAATTCAATCGGTTAATTTAGATTTATATTTTTTGAAATTGCTTCAACACAAAGATATTTGGATACGAATTGTACGGCTACTACTATTATTCTTATAAATGATACTATATTTTAGCAAAGTACTGTTACCTTTTAAATTAGATAAAAAAAGACTTCCGAAGTTTTTGAAACTTCGGAAGTCTGAGTAAAATTAAAGTAGAGATATTACACGCAACATTTTTATCCTATCATTAGCACTGGTCTGGAAACCAGTGTCTCACTTAGAATATTACCCCTTAACCGCACCAAAATTTATATATTTCAATTCTATATATTCATCCAATCCATACCGCGAACCCTCTCTGCCTACACCAGACTCCTTGATGCCACCAAATGGAGCCCCGGCAAAAGAAATCCGCCCTTCGTTTACACCCACCATTCCGGCTTCGAGTGCCTCGGCAACACGCCAACAGCGGTGTATATCGTTGCTATAAAAATAGGCTGCCAATCCAAACTCCGTATCATTCGCCATATTAATAGCCTCCTCCTCCGTAGAAAACCTAAACAACGATACCACTGGGCCAAATGTTTCTTCCTTCGCAATCAATGCCGTTTTCGGCACATCGGCTAATACGGTAGGCTCGTAAAATAATCCCTCAATAACCCTACCTCCTGTCAATACACGAGCTCCTTTATCAACAGCATCCCTTACATGTTCCTGTACCTTATCTAAACCTTTTTTATTGATCAACGGTCCTATCTGCACACCACTATCTAAGCCGTTGCCGACTTTCAGAGTTTTTACAGCATCGGTCAGTCGCTGTGAAAATTTATCAAAAATTGAATCCTGTATCAAAAAACGATTTACAGCCACACAAGTTTGTCCAGAATTGCGAAATTTCGCAAATATAGCTCCCTCGACGGCCGCTTCTATATGAGCATCTTCAAAGACCAGAAAAGGTGCATTGCCGCCAAGTTCCAAAGATATTTTTTTCACAGTGTCGGCAGCTTGTTTCATCAATACTTTTCCAACAGATGTTGACCCGGTAAAAGACAATTTTCTGACCAATGGATTTGTACTCAACGCATAACCCATACCCGAAGAATCAGTTCCCGTGACCACATTGAATACACCGGCAGGCCAACCTGCTTTTTCGGCAAGAACGGCTAGAGCCAATGCCGTCAAAGGAGTTTGGGATGCCGGACGAAGAATCACAGTACATCCTGCGGCAATTGCAGGTGCCACCTTTCTCGTCACCATAGCCAATGGAAAATTCCAGGGTGTAATGGCTGCAACCACGCCTATCCCTTGTTTGATCGTCAATATCTTGTTGGTCATCTTTGGTGCCGGAATGGTTTCTCCATAGCACCGTTTGCTCTCCTCCGCAAACCACTGGACAAAGGAAGCTCCATAATCCACTTCACCCAGGCTATCGGTCAGGGACTTTCCTGATTCCAAGGTCATAATCTCTGCCAGTTCCTGCTTATGCTCCTTTATCAAGCTATACCAGTTTTCCAACATAGCAGCGCGTTGTACGACATCACTTACCTTAAAGGACAACCAGGCCTTATGAGCAGCCTCTATGGCATTATGTACCTCGGAAACCGTCAGGTCTGCCACTTTTTCCACCACCGATCCGGTTGCCGGATTCACGACATCAAACGTGCCTGCACCCTCGATCCATTCTCCATTGATATAAGCCTTGTTGGTTTTTAATTTTTCCATATTCATTCAAGCCTGTAACCATAAAAACATTTGAATTTAAAAAGTTTTTATGGTTATATCCACAAAAACTTTTTCAGTCCATGGCCCGGGCCATAGACTGAAAAAGTTTTATCTAATAATTTTGAACGAAATATGTTTACCTTACCTCTTCCTCGCCACGACCTGCCATTCATCTACCACATCGCCATTCTCCACAACCAAAAGCCGGTCATACAATGCCACCGTCGGGCAAATATGAATAGGGAGAGCGTACAGCACGTCCCCAACCTTGAAAGTATGATCTACTCCGGCTTCCAACAACATATGTTCTTCACTATGACCGACAGGCTTTAAGTTCGGTGCACTCAGAAAAAACACTCTGTTGTCCAATGGATTTTCCGAGGCAATTGCTTTGTAGCCCAGATCCACACAGATCGTGTGATCTGTCGGACAGGAAACCACACGTGTCATAAGCACCGCAGCTGGTAAGAATTTTTGTTCGGGCAGGGTATCTGCATAACCTTTGTCCCATAGTACAAATGTACCCGGGCCACATTCTACCTCTGGATATTGAGCATAAATCGGAAAAGAAGGAGACCCACCGATAATGACCTTAGGCTTTGTAAAACCTTCACGGATCAAATGTTCTATCATAACAGCGATAGGTTCATAATTCCGATCACAGATCTCTTTACGTTTTTGAATATCTATTTCACGCACATGCCCATCATAGGCATGAAAACCTTGAACTGCCAAGCCTTTCAATGTTGCACAAAACTTATACAATGCCAAAGCATCTTCACCAGGCAGAATACCTGTACGGCCCATGCCTAAGTTGAGATCAATAAATACATCCACACGCACACCACACTGTTCAGACACATTTGACAATGTAAAAGCTGCGTCTACATTATCCACTAGGGTAGCATATTTCGTCTGCTTGTATGTTTCGATCAATGCCATAAATCGATCCAGTTTAGGGCCATAGATCGGATAGGCCAATAGCACATCCGGAGCACCACATTCGCCTAGCATTTCTGCCTCGGCTATCGTTGCACACTTAAACTTGCGAATACCTGCATCTAATTGCAATTGCAGAATTTCCTTAGTCTTATGTGTTTTAACATGTGGTCTCAGCCTATCCGGAGTATCGATCATACTTTTTAGCACATCAATATTCTGTTGGATACGATCCGGATAAACGAGTAATGCCGGAGTATCTATTGTATTTTCTGTTCGTAGTGTATACCAGTTCATTTTTTTATTTATAGAAGACCTGACAGGTTTTCGAAAACCTGTCAGGTCTATTTACTATCTATCATGCCTTTCAATCTGCCTCATCAGCACATTTCTGATCTTTTCCTCGGCCATTTCCTCCAAAAAACTTGTCCGACATCTCCAGGTCTCGTATCCACCCAATGCTATCTCGTGTCGGGGCGGCACATAGCCCACATAATCATTCGCCAGACAGATAGTGAAATATTTACCCTTGGGAGCCACTGCTTTCAATGCCAAACCTGTTTCTGCAAAAAACTCTCCGCCTAATGCCCCTATCACACCTGTACCTATCCTGAAAGACTGGATATAAAAATCCCTTTGTTCGGGAAATTCTGCCAACAAAACCTGTTCCCGGGCATAAATACGTTGATAACCATCTTCGTCCAACGTGATATGCTCATAATCTGTGTCCATGACGATCCTCTTGGCCGCATCCAGTTCCTGTTCCGATGGCTTTCTCAATCCCACGGGCAACTCTTCGTACAATACATCCAAGAGCGGACTTTCCTCCCAGGAGAGATTTGGAATATCTTGTAAGACTTTATCTGCCAGATCCCGTCCGATCAACGCACTCTTCTGATGCAGTTCCGTAGGGTAACGACCCGAATCCATAAAATCCCAAATATTGATCTCACCACTGGTACCGTTGGTCATCATCGCCACAAAATCGCTGCCGTTGTCCGACATATTTTCCATTAACTTTGTAGCAAAACATCCAAAGTAATCCGCACTAATCGTACCACGTGCAACATCGCCTACATAATGCAGGGAATAATTGGCCAAAAGCGATATCCACGTATCATCTAATCCCTTTATTGCCAAATAAGCTAACTGCGTATCGGGCGATGAATTGGGTTCAACAATAGCATCCTCTGCCCCAAACGGATTAGTTTTCACCAGATCAGCCCCTCCTGTCACAGGATTAAACGGCCTATAGCCGGAAGCCATCCTATACCGTCGGCAAAGGACATGTTCAGGAGCATCTACTGCACCAAAAGCTATCTTTGCCGGTTTTAATTTCTGAAAAGTCTCTACCACAAGGTAAACCAGGTTGGCGTGCAATCTTCTTCGATACATCAAGTCAGCGTGTCCCATCAACAGATCTGTAATGGCTCCTGCCGAATGCGTGTGCGTGGCGGAAATCAAAATATGAGCCTTAGGCACCCCTACGGTTTTTTGGATATCAGCTTTCACGTCATTCAAAAAATCCTGTTGCATGGCACAGATGTCTACAATAACAAATACTAAGACCATTCCCCCATCTTTCAATACCAAACATTTGGCATACAACGGATCATGTATCTTATTGGCATACCGACTCCGAAATTCTCCATTGATCAAAGTACCCAAAGGAGGCGTAACGTCTGCTTGGTGTGCCGCGGCATGTAAAATGATACTCATGTAAGTAAGGTTTAAAACATCAAGGTAAGTTACAAAACTGAAAAAATTCCTTAATCTGAATTATCTTCACCTGCAAATATAAAAATATCCATAGAGCGAAATTTGTATTATTCTTTCTATAAATGATACCATATTTCAAAAACCATGATCACCAACCTCAGGAGTTTCGCTTTTGACATTCTAATTGCTTCTCGTTATTGAGAAGGAGGAACAACGGCCAAGCAATCTCATAGACTACTTCGTTGTACCCCCGCAGTGGCGTGTATTTTTAAAGGCGAAATTTCCAGCTCTTCCATTTCCCTAAAACTACGCTAACAACAACCAGCGAAAGAAGACCAAGCACGCCGATATAATCTATACGGAAAATAGTATTCTATAAAACTTGTTCTATAAAGCCAGTTTTCGTATTGACCTAATGCCAAAAACAGTATGTGTAAAAATAATACTATATTTCAATTGCATAAAGAAAGCTTTTGGTTACCGACTTTGTAAACCAAAATATTGCAATCGACATATATCTCCTAAAATCGGTCTGGAGTTCAGGACCCCAGACCGATTTTAAGTTTAGTATGTTATTTGAACTTTATTTATTCAAACTCTATTATCAAGTCTCCTTGATCGACGATCGTATTTGCCGGCAAGACGACTCTTTTTATCCGTCCCGCCACCGAAGATACTACAGTGCTTTCCATTTTCATAGCCTCGATCACGAAAAGCGGATCTCCGGTCTGTACATGGTCACCTTCTCTCACCAGTATCGCTGACAGATTACCCTGCAAAGGCGATCCCTCCTGCTTGGCAGCATTACTGACCTGCTCGTGCTGTACTTTTGTAGAGGATGCCGCATGGTCTTTGACACGTACTGTCCGATTGCCTCCGTTAAGCTGAAAACTGACCATCCGCATCCCCTCCTCATCCGGATTGGACACATACATCAGCTTGATCAATATTTCCTTACCCTTTCTCAAACGCACAGAAATCTCTTTTTGCCGACCAAGCGGGTAGAAAAAAGCTTCGGTAGGAATCTCTGTAACATCTCCGTACAAAGCCCTGTGCTGGTAATACTCATCAAACACCTTAGGAAACATCTGATAGGACAGGTAATCCAAAAAGGTGCTTCCGGGATACAGAGCATAGAATTCGGAAACAGAAGCCTCCAGATCGACATCGGGCAGAATAGCCTGCTGTTCGACATCTTTGTGCTGTTCGTTCCGTAAGACAATCCGCTTCAGTTGCTCGGGAAATCCTCCATAGGGTACACCAAGCTCACCTTTGAAAAAACCTATCACCGAAGCGGGGAAAGACAAGTTTCTGCTTTCGTCCAGAACATCCTCAGCGGTAAGTGAATTGGCCGTCATGAACAGCGCCATATCTCCAACGACCTTACTGCTTGGCGTGACTTTGACAATATCTCCAAATAACTGATTGACAGCAGCATAATTGGATTTGATTTCGGGGAGTTTGGTTCCCAATCCTACACCTTCTGCCTGCTGGCGAAGATTGGAGTATTGGCCACCTGGTATTTCGTTCTTATAGACTTCGGCCGTAGACGTTTTGAGATCCGACTCGAAGGGGTAATACATATCCCGTACCGTTTCCCAATAATCACTGTATGCATTCAGTTTTTCCAGATCGAGGGCATTCTCCCGCGGCCGTCCTTCCATCAAGGCCACCAAAGAATTCAAACTGGGCTGTGAGGTCGTGCCACTGAACGAGGCCAATGCACAGTCTACACTGTTGATTCCCGCATCGATTGCATTCAGGTAAGTCGCCAACTGCGTACCCGCTGTATCATGTGTATGGAGTGCTATAGGTAGGCTGATGTGTTCACGTAAAGCAGAAACAAGGACGGTACAGGCATCGGGCTTGAGCAACCCTGCCATATCCTTGATTGCGATCATATGCGCTCCTGCATCTTCTAATCTTCTCGCGAGATCCAGATAGTATTGAAGGTCGTATTTATTGTTTTCTTTGCGTAGCACATTTCCGGTATAACAGATTGCCGGCTGCGCGATCGCTTCGGTATGCTGCACCACATGCCGGAGTGCGGGGAGCATGGATGAAACATTGTTGAGCGAATCGAATATACGGAATATATCTATACCCTGTGTCCAGGCCTCATCGATAAATTTCTCTACAATGTTCTTGGGATAGGCAGAATATCCTACGGCGTTGCTTCCTCTGAAAAGCATCTGCAACAATACATTGGGCATGGCTTTTCGCAATCTCCGCAACCTTTGCCAAGGACATTCGTGCAAAAAACGTAAGGCTACATCGAATGTTGCTCCCCCCCACACTTCGGCAGAAAACAGTTCGGGTACATCTTTGGTATAACCCTCTGCTACGGCCAGAATGTCTTTCGTCCTCACTCGGGTAGCCAACAGCGACTGATGGGCATCCCGATAGGTCGTATCCGTGTAGTGTATCTTCGGATCCTGCAGGATTCGTTTCATAAACTCTTCCCTGCCCAATTCTGTCAGTAGATCTTTCGATCCCTTGGCATAATATGCTGTACGGGGCTCCGGTATGACGGGACTACGGAATTGATGTTCGTCACTCAGATCTTTTACATAGGCATGCCCATTGACTTTGATATCCGCAAGATAACGGAGCACTTTGGTCGAGCTGTCCTTGAGTTTATTGAACTGAAAAAGTTCGGGGTGCTGATCGATAAAATTGACCGTACATTCGCCTTTGATAAATTTTTCGTGATTGATGACGTTTTCCAAAAAGATCATATTGGTCGCCACTCCCCGTATCCTGAATTCTGTAAGGGAGCGGTGCAATCTTTTAGCTGTACCTGCAAGACTCTTGCCACTGGCAGTTACTTTTACGATCATGGAATCGAAAAACGGCGATATTTTCATACCCTGGTACGCACTGCCTTCATCAAGCCGAATTCCAAACCCTCCCGCATTTCTATAGGCAATCAGCGTTCCGTAATCGGGTTTGAAATTGTTTTCGGGATCTTCGGTAGTGATCCGGCATTGGATAGCAAAACCATTGCGCACGACGTGCTCCTGACTGGCCAAACCGATCCTGGAATCCAAAAGTTCAACACCCTGGGCAACCAAGATCTGGCTACGGACGATGTCTATACCCGTGATCTCCTCTGTCACAGTGTGTTCTACCTGAATCCTTGGATTGACCTCGATAAAATAAACTTCGCCTGCTGGATCCACCAAAAATTCAACCGTTCCCGCATTATTGTACCCCACCGCCTTACCGATCCGAATAGCATAATCATAGAGCTTTTCTCTGACGGACTGGGATAAGTTTGGAGCAGGCGCAATTTCAACGACCTTTTGAAAACGCCGCTGTACCGAACAATCTCTTTCAAAAAGATGCACGATGTTACCGTAATTGTCTGCCAACAGCTGTATTTCGATGTGTTTGGGCGAAGCGATAAACTTTTCGATAAAAACCGTACCGTCACCAAAAGCTTTGAGTGCCTCTCCGGAGGCTTCCCTAAACGAAGGGAGGAGATCCTGTTGCTGATGGACGACCCGCATACCGCGTCCTCCTCCACCGGCCGCCGCCTTCAGAATAACCGGAAATCCGATCTTGGAAGCATTGGACAATGCTTCCTCAAACGCATCGGGTGCTATCAGACAGTCTTCGATGACAGGCACATTGATAGAGCGTGCCAATACCTTGGCCGCGATCTTGTCACCCAATTGCTCCATGACCTCTGCATTTGGGCCTACAAAGATGATCCCTTCTTCCCGACATCTTTTTACAAAATGTACATTCTCGCTCAAGAAACCATATCCCGGATGGATGGCATCGACCTGATTTTCTTTCGCAATACGGATTATTGCTTCTATATCCAAATAAGGTTTCAACGGTTCGTTCGCTTCGCCGATCTGATAGGATTCATCTGCTTTGTAACGGTGCAGCGAATAACGGTCTTCATGGGTAAAGATGGCGACAGTAGTAATGCCCATTTCGGATGCTGCACGGAGTACGCGTACAGCAATCTCTCCCCGGTTTGCAACCATGAGCCTTTGGATCGCACGGGAAGTGTGCGCCGATGTGTTGATCATAATTTTTGTAGTGTTTAGTAGTGATTACTCAAATAGGTGTGTGTTTATAATTAAATATTTAAATCGTTTGTTTTCACAAAGTTATTGACTGTTCATTGAATAACAATAGATAATTTTTTAGGCGATTATATATTTTAGCAACCAGCCCGTCATTTCGACGAAGAATGAGGAGAAATCTATGGATGAATTGGATTAATGTCCTATCTGGCCATAGATTTCTCTTCGTCGTACCTCCTCATCGAAATGACGACAAAGT
>Ga0182746_1000686_pt1 | contig 40428 bp, 52 predicted proteins | sample eDN3rd30CBELigOP_FD_128881 | JGI IMG/M metagenome (GOLD analysis project Ga0182746, IMG submission 128881) | Enriched Organic Plus compost microbial communities from Emeryville, California, USA - eDNA 3rd pass 30_C BE-Lig OP (version 2) (version 2) ...
ATCATCAAGTCCAAGCAGCCCAAGAAGGGCAAGGCGAAGGCAAAGCCCGCCGCCAAGGAAGAGGCCGAACCGGCGAGCAACGTCATCGATCTCATGTCCGCGCTAAAGAAAAGCCTCGAGGGCAAGCCCGAGGCGAAGCGGAAGCGCAAAGGCTAACTGGCCTTTTTCCGCGGCGTGCTCGCCGCGCTTTTGCTACGGGAGGTGCTCGCCTTCCGAGTGGTCTTCCGCGCCGGCTTCTTGTCCGTCTCGCCACCCTTCGACCGGCCAGCGCTCTGCCGCAGCGCTTCGAGGAGGTCGTTTTTCTTGGTCGGCTCGGGGCGACGGAGCGGCACGACCTTACGACCTTCAATCTTTGCCTTCACCAGATCAGCAAGCGCTTCCTCGTACCGATCGTCGAATTCTTCGGGTCGGAACGTGCCGGCCTTGGTCTTGAGAATGTGCTGGGCCAGCTCGAGCATCTCGGCATCGATCTTGCGCTCGGCGATGTCCTTGAACGCTTCCCTCGCCGAACGGACCTCATAGTCGAAGTTGAGCGTCGTCCCGATCAACCCGTCTCCGTGCGCGCGGATCAGTACTGGACGCACTCGACGGAAAAGGACCGCATGGGCGATCGCGGCCACCTTCTGCTTGCGCAGTGCCTCGCGGATAAGAACAAAAGTCTCCTGGGCCACGTCGTCGGACGGCAGCAGGTAATACGGTTTGTCGAAATAGGTCGGCTCGATCTTGTTGCAGGCAATGAAACCATCGACCTTCAACGTCTTGTCGCTCTCGGGCACCGCCGAAGCGATGTCCTCGGGCTCAAGCACTACGTAGCGTCCCTCGCTGGTTTCATAGCCTTTGACCTGGTCGTCCTTTTCGACCGGCTCATCGGTCTTCTGGTCCACATAGACCCGGCGCAGTCGGTTGCCGGTCTTGCGATTCACCAGGTGCAGCGAAATACGCTCGGACGTGGACGCGGCGGTGTACATGGCCACCGGACAGACCACCTCGGCAATTTTGATCGAGCCTTTCCAAATCGCCCGCGGAGCCAAATCGCATCCTCCTGTTCGTCTGGATCAAACGGGAATCGGAAGCGCGCGTTCCGAGGACCGCGAATCTGGCGGAACGCAGACAACCTCCACGGCTTTCTCTCATCTTGGATGAGAAGCGATGCCAGACATCAATGAATGGTTCGCAGGCGAACCCATCATCGGCGAGCAGATCGGCGGAGAGCCGGCACGCACCGAACGCGACCACTTCTACGCCTGCCTCCAGTGCGGACAGGACGTCGACAAGCGCGATCTGGCGCAGGTGCTTTGGCACGAGCAGCCGATGCACGAACGCTTGCCCGACAAGATCGTTTATCGCGTTTCCAACGCGACGGGGATGATGGAGGAGGCGATGGAGAACAAGGCCAAGTACGAGAAAACTCCCTCAGGCGACGGAACATGGAAGGTCGTTGATGCGGACAGCGACTGGGTTGTCACCGTCGACGGGATGCCACTGGACGATCTGGAGGAAGTTGAGGCCGACGAGACCGTCGCCCTGGTCGACGCAGGCGAGATTACGCCGGATACACCCCAGGCGCCGCCGAAGGATCGGTGATGGGCCGGCTGCCTCCCCTGAGCACACGCCCAATGGAAGCCGAACCTGTCGACGAGCTACCCAGGGGCGAGGGCTGGCAGTATGAGCCCAAATATGACGGCTTCCGCTGCATCGCCTTTCGCAACGGCGCAAAGGTCGACCTCCAGTCCAAGAATCAGAAGCCTCTCGGCCGGTACTTTCCAGAGATTGTCGAGGCGATGGCCGCCCTGCCCATCGATCGCTGCGCCCTCGACGGCGAAATCGTTATCCCCGGTGACTTCGAGACATTGCAGCTGAGGCTTCATCCCGCAGCCAAGCGCGTGGCTATGCTTGCCAAACAGCATCCGGCCCGGCTCATAGCCTTTGACCTTTTGGCCGACGAGAAGGGCTCCCGCCTGAAGCACGCATTCGGCGAACGCAGGGCAGCGCTCGAGGAGCTCTTCAAACGCGTGGGCAGGAACGGCACCGTTCAGCTGGGCAAAGCCACCACAGTGCGCACCACAGCCCAGAAGTGGCTCGGGCAAAAGGGGCTCGACGGGATTGTCGCAAAGCGGCTCGATCTGCCTTACCGGCCCGGAGAGCGCGTCATGCAGAAATTCAAGCTCTGGAAAACCGTCGATTGCGTAGTGGGCGGGATGTACCTCAAGGAAGGAACCGAGCGCATCGATTCAATCCTACTGGGGCTCTATGATGAGCAGGGCCGGCTCAATTATGTCGGCCGCTCGCGCGTCACAAAGGACGCGGCCGAGATCGGCAGGCTGCTCAAGCCGATCATCGGAGGGAAAGGGTTCACCGGCCGCGCACCGGGCGGGGTCAGCCGTTGGTCAGGCAAGGAGCGCAAGCCGATACCGCTACAGCCGATCCTCGTCGCCGAGGTGAGCGCGGATCACATCACGGCGGAGCACATGCGTCACGGTGCCCGCCTAATGCGGTGGCGCACAGACAAGAGACCGGAAGATTGCACGATGGACCAGGTCAGGTAGGTACTAGGCAGTCCATCAGCTTCCCCGCAGTTTCGGGGCTACTCGCCTCTCGAAGTCAAATCGGTAGCGAACGATAGCGCTTCACCGGAAGCTGGATCGAGCTCACAGGTAAACTCGAACGAAACCCAGTCAGACCCGGTGCGCACCTCACCTGAGCCAGTCAACAACCGTTCACTTTCCAGCCTGAGCGTGTCCGGATCGTCTGTGCCAAGGAACACACGGTCGGCGCTGCTATTCCAGCTTTGGAGTGCCGCAAGCGCTATCGGACGGCAAACAAATTCGGCGACCTTTTTGGCCTCGCTCCAGCTTGACGCCAATTCCCGCTCTTCAGGCGAGGACAGTCGCTCGATGCTTCGGGCAATGACGTCCTGTTGGGCCGGAGAGAGCATCCCGACAGTTTCTGCAAGAGCAGGCGAAGCCGCAAACATTAGCGTTGCTAGGGCTGCGAGTAGGTGCTTCATCCCTCATCTCCTTCATCGGACGGCAGGTTGCCGCTAGAGGATAGCGTTGCCAGGAAGGCGGCAAGAGCGGCATCGAACCGGACCGGGTCTTCCTTCCATGACTGAATGTGGTCTGATGTTGTCCGCAGATATTCGGTGACATGCGCGCGTCTAGCGACGAGAGCATCGCTACTGCTGATGGGGACAACGCTGTCGGTCGAACCGTGGGAGAGAAACAACGGACTCGCGAATGCTCCGACCTCATTGGTGACGACCGCCGCATCCAGAGGAATCGGCTCCGAGAGAGCGCTAAACCACAGCGCGCCTTGAGCTATAAGGGACGCGAGCGGAAGGTTCATTCTCCGCATTTCAGCGGTGACGATCGCATGGAAGTCGACCGCAGGGGCGTCGAGAATGATCGCGGAGACGGCATCCGCTACCTCTGAATGGCGAAGGAATTGCCCAACGATTCCGCCGCCCATGGATTCGGCAACGACGATGACCGAGGGAGCGCCGTTGCTCGTGGCGTACCGAACAGCGGTGTCGAGGTCCTGCCATTCTGTCAGGCCGAAGGCGTAAAGGCCGCTGGGGTCTGCCGGAGCGCCACTGTCGTTTCTATAGCTGATCATGAGCACCGGCAGCCCGGCCTCATGTAACGTAGGCAGAAAGCGATAGCCGTTCTCCCGGCGCCCGCCGATGCCATGCACAAAGACTGCCCATGGCGTCGAGGCATCCTGTTGCTCGGGCTGTATGAGCCAAGCCGGAAGGGAGCCCAACTCACCATCCAAGTCAACTTCATCGAAGTCGTAGCCGTAGGCTTGTCGTGGATCGCCTTGATAGCCGATGTCAGCCGGTGTTTCCGGGGCTGGCCAGCCGCTGCTTTGCGCTGTTGGCGCGCCCACGCGCAGGGTCTCATTTAGGAGGCGTGCCGATTGCCAGCTTGCGATGACTACATAGCCAATAACGGCAACCGCAATGGCGCAACCACCCCAAATTGGAAGCTTTCTACCGTTCAACTTCCGGCCCTCGCATCGATGGAACCGAGGCTAAGGGTTCAGCCAATAACAAGTGGTGACCATTAACCGCCAAATTGCGGAAGCTGCCGCGCACGTCGGGCACACACGGAGAACAGGAACGCCCGAGGAGACCTGAGCACGCCGAAAACAAACTCCTCCAATATGCGCTGGAACGTTTCAATTCTGGGTGAGATAAGCAGGCACTGATCAACCTGCAGGGTCGGAGCTCATGACTTACCTTCTCCTTGTTTTCGGCCTGGCGCTTCTGGTGGCGGGCGGTGAAGGATTCGTGCGCGGCGCGGTCGCGATCGCGCGCCGGCTAGGGGTCTCTTCCCTTCTCATAGGCCTGACGCTTGTAGGATTCGGAACATCACTCCCCGAACTCGTCACGTCCGTTCAGGCGGCCCTGGACGGCGCCCCCGGTATTGCCGTGGGTAATGTGGTGGGCTCCAATATCGCCAACATTCTCCTCATCCTGGGTGTGACGGCTGTCATCTACCCCGTGGCGGTCGATAGGGGCGTTCTCCGCCGGGATGGCGCGGTCCTCGTGATTGCGGCGCTGGCGGCATTGGCAATCGTGCTCATCGGCACGCTCGGGCGCACTGCAGGCGTCGTGCTTGTCGTGATGCTAATCGCCTACGTCATCTACAGCTACATTGCCGACCGAAAGGGGCAAGCCTTCGCCGGGATGAGGGAGGAAGTCGAGGCCACCGGAGGTCACCAGCCGATCACGGTTTCGATCCTGCTGGTGATCGGCGGGCTGGGCCTGACCATCTTCGGAGCACGCCTCCTGGTGTCCAGTGCGGTCGAGATCGCGACTGCGCTCGGGGTCTCCGAAACGGTAATCGGGCTGACCGTTGTCGCCGTCGGCACGTCGCTTCCCGAACTGGTCACCTCTGTGGTCGCCGCGCTTCGCCGCCACACTGACATTGCTCTGGGCAACATCATCGGCTCCAACATCTTCAATGTGCTGTTCATCCTGGGCGTCACGGCCCTTGTGCAGCCCATCCCCGTTCCCGACGAGATCATCCGTCTCGACATCTGGGTGATGCTGGCGGCCACCGCGCTCCTTCTGGTGTTCGCCTATTCCGGCCGCCAGATCGTCCGCTGGGAAGGCAGCGCCTTCCTGGTCGCCTATCTGGGCTATGTCGGATGGCTCGCATTGGGCGCCTGACCGCGGAACGCATTCCGGGCGAGACGGCTCACAACGTGCAAATGGCACCGGTGCAGCGCTGCCGCACCGGTGCAGATCATTCCTGCTAGGCCTGATCAGGCTTCAGGGAAGTCAGACTGAAGGCGGCGCAGGGTTCCCCACCCATGCCTACTCATGGAGACGCCGCACGGTTGACGGCGAACATCATGATTCCAGTTCCGCTTCGACCTCGATGCAGCGGACGAGAATCGCCCAGGTCACCGGTGTGATGGGCACGGCGACCAGCACCATGAGCGCAACCATGAAGAAGGTAGGCAGGCCGAAATAAGCGGTGACCAGCCAGCAGGGGAAAAATGTGCACAGCCAGAGATTCCCGGCGATCAGCAACCAGGCAGGCAGGGCACGAAGGATAGCAGAGCGTGGACTGCGTTTGTTGCTAGGCCCGAAAACGGGCATGCGAAGATAGGCCAGCACGCTGCTGGCGGCGGTTTCATCCGACATGGAAAACTCGAGCTCTCTCTACGGGATCAGCGTGTCATCGATCCCGGGGGCGGATGTGCAATTGCCGCCTTCAAGACCGACGAGCGAGGCGCACAAGGCGCTCAGATGCGCTGAGCCGGAGGCGCTCGAGCTGGATTTGAGCCGTAGACTCGGCCGTATGGCCGGGCCGACGCGACAAGAAAACGAGCCTTGCCGAAGCGCGAGCGGCAAGTCCGAACGTTGAAGGGGCAACGGCGCTGGAATCGTCCAGCGAACGGGCTTGATCGTCGCTTCGGAGGCTAGAGGCGAAGCTCGTATGAACGGCGCGAAGTGCGTCGTGGTGCTGGGGCGACGCCGCGGAAATCTCATAGGCACTGTCACGGCCAGGATCGGCCGAGATGGGATGTGCAGCAGCGCTCCCGAACCCGCCGCAGAGATAGACGGCGAGCAGTGCAACGATGGCGAATGGCCGTAGTGAGATAGGCCAAGGGAGCATTATGTGCCTTCAGGCTGCTTCAGCTACTCTCCTATAGGCCGCTACGTGTACATTTGCCAGCGCGCGCGACTTGGAGCGAACAACCTAAGATCGGAGGAAGCCGTGGGCGAGAAATCCACCACACCAACCAAGCTGATCGTCGTGATGGCCTTCGTGGATGATGGAGAGGGTGGATTGCGCCCCGCCTTCGATCCGCGCGAGTTTCAGAGCGAGGAACGGGCCGCGCGTGAGGCCCGGGTCATGGCAGGCACCGGCCAATACGCCGGCGTTATCGCGTGGTCACGAGAGGCTAATCCGAGCATCGGCGAATATGGGCCGCCCGATATCCTGTTCAGCTGGGGCGATGTGCCGGAGATGGAGTAGCCTACTCCCTTCCGCTCCGCCGGATCATCTCCTCCCTTAGCTGCGCCACCTGGTCGCCATGGCGCTTGAGGCTGTCGTCGATCTGGTCCGCCATGCGCGAGGCCGCGCCCTTGGCCGAATGCACCTCTTCCGTTAGCCCTTCGATCGCGGTCGCCAGTTTGTTGATGGCGCTGTTGTCCACGATCGCGCCGGCGACCTCGGCTGTCTTGCTCGGCTTGCCGCGATAGTGCTGGATCAGCGCAACTACCACGGCGCTGACCATCGCCACCACGGCTACCTTCACCTCGGCCGGCTGCTCGGCAAACCATTCAAGCATACGTCCCCCGCTGCGCCTTCCTGTCCGCGGTCACCCGCATCGCGTTGTAGATGTCGGCGAGCATGAGCGCCGAATAGGTGACCACGCCAAAGGCGATCGAGGTCGAGGTGGACCCTTCGGCGAAGCGGCCGACAAACAGCCCAAAGTACCCGGCGCCGAGAACCGCACCGACCAGCCGCGCAGGAATCGAAACCTTGGGATCGCGCCCGTTGATGAACAGCGCCGAGAGCCGCATCCCGCCGAGCGCCACCCCCATCGCCGCCCAGGCGGCGGGGCGCATCAGCTGGGAGAAACTCTCCAGCCCCACCCGGTCGAAGCTTGCCGGAAAGATCAGCATGGCGAGGCCCAGGGCGAAGATCAGCCCTGAGCACAGCCATTCGAGGGAGCGCGCCGGGAAGCGCTCCCGGATATGGAGGAAGATGGTCATCGGTTAGCGCGTGCCGGTGCGGTTCTCGATCGGGCCGGTCGGGTATCGCCCTGTCTGCTCGTAGACGGCTTGGCGCGCTTGCTCCTCGGTGAGCCCGACTTTCTGGCCGTCAGCGACCACCTGGGGCTTGGTCGTGGCGCGCCAGCTCATGAACTGACTCCAGAGATAAACGGCGAGGCCGAAATAGGCGGCAACCGACAACGCCCCGCCCTGCCCGGAAAGGAGCGCGATCACCGTGGCCTGATGCTCGGGCGGCAACAGCAGCACCGCGCTGATAATCGTGGTTAGCCAGCCGCCGACCTCAAGCAGGCGCCGGCCGACCCAGCCGACAGCAGCGCTGCCGGCGAGCGAAGTGAAAAACGAGAGCATAGCGGCTCCTTCAGTGAAGCATAAAAAAGGCCGCTGCGATGGCGGCCAGGATGAGAGCGATGATGGCGGCGCCGGCGGGGCTGAAACCTGGCCGGTGCGCAGGCGGCGGAGCGTCTGGCGGCGCATAGTCCGGCGGCATAGGCCCGGCCTGCGTCACCATGGAGAGCGCCAGCGTGCGCACCTCGCCAACGCGCAGCGACCAGCCCCGGCCGAAGACCGGATAGGCGCTCAGTCCCTCCAGAAACTTCATCCGGCGCTGGGAAAGGCGCTCAATCAAGTCGCGGATGTTCCACCGGCCGATCGCGCCGATTGTGACCGGTCCCACGAGGCCATCTGCCGAGACGCCGAGGATGTCTTGCAGGTGCTTGACCGCGCGGGATGGCCCGGAATTCACCGCATAGTCGAAGAGCGCATAATCGATGCCCGCAGGCAGATCGTCGCCTCGGATCATGTTCCAATACCGCGAGCGATAAATCTGGCCCGCCTCGGCCTTGGTCAGGTTCTTCACTTCCGACTTCGGCAGTGCCGAGACGGCCACTCCTCGCCACGACGCCAACGTGGCGCGGGTGATGCCCATATTGGTGGCCCCACCCGGGTCGGACGGGTGATCTACATAGCCACCCTCGTGTTTGAGCACGGCCGCAAGCGACCGCTCGAAATTCCCCACGGCCATGACGGCCTCCTGTCTCTTGATATGGAAAAGCCGCCCATAGGCGGCGAGGAACATTCAATCGGTAGAGCCGTTAGAGAGCGCAGCGGACTCCATCTCCGCCATGAGAACCGCTCGCTCTGCAATCCTCCATGGGCTGGCGAGCGGTTCGCTCTATTCTTCAAAGGCCGCGCGCCGCGCCTCGAAGGGCATCGCCCTGGGCAGGCCTAAGTTCGCGAATTCCCCGCTCTCTGCAACCAAAGGTGTCCGAGCGCGTTCAAGGCTCGCGGAGCCAACCCGCACTCTGGTCTCCATCAACCTGCAGCAAGGCTGATGGCTCGACAGTCTCCAAGCCGCTCGTGCCGTACCCCCAACGACACGGGCGGCTGAGTAGAAATCATCACCCAACCCTAACCGATGGACCTGCCAAACGCACCGAGACCGCAGAGCCTCACGCCGTTTGCTGTCTCACTGCACCAATCGTCCGAGAAGGGTCGCAGAGTGCCATCAAGTCCTGGACGCGCAAGCTCCACATCAATTGTGCGGTGAGTGCAACATGGCCCCAGCCCGTCAGCCCTCTCACCCATGGCGCGGTTTAGAAGTGCACGCCCCATCTCCGTGGCGACGAAATGACGGCGGGCTTCAAGCTCATCCTCAAACGCATCTTCCCTGATTTCTCGGACGAGACCGCACTGCTCCAGCGCCAGATAGTCGCCGATGGCGAACGACATCTCCGGCCCGCCCAGCGGAACCTTACAAGATGTCTGGGGCCAGGCACCATCGCCGGAACAGGCGTACTCCAAGGCGATCTGCATGTCTTCTTCCATCATCATCACCCTCAGCCGAAAACACGCCTCGGATGGTCCGGGGCGACGACAAACGACACGATAGCGGCCTCTATTTCCGCGCGTGCGGGATGCAGTGCGCTCAGCCGCAGATTGGCGTGGAAGCCCGGCGCAAGGATCGGCGGAACGGCGAAGCTCTCACCATCTTCCGCCAACTGGCCCTCGTCGAGCACCAGCGCGGGGATCGGATCGAAAGCGTGGTTCGGTCCGGTTTCGATCCAATCCTCGCCCTCACGCAACATGGGCAGCGCTGCGATCAGCTCTGCTTCGGTCTCGGCCCGGAGAAAATAGTCGGTCCACATCACGCGACGACCTCCTCGATTGAATAGAACTCGTCGCCATTGAGGTTCACGGCCCGCGCCGCCCAGTCCCCATCGGAAAGGATCATCTCCCAGTAGTGGGAGAGCGGGATTTGCGGGCCGGCGATATCGCCCTGGACGACAAAGGCATTGGGATCGTTCGGATCGCGCATCAGGTACGCCTCCCAATAGTGCTCGCTCTCATGGCCGGAGATCGAGGAGGTGCGATCGAGCGTCGTCTGGTTCTGGATCATGGCCGTGCCGATCGGGCCGAGGCCGAGCTGCCGGAGCCCGCCTGGGTCGGGGTAGAACCGGCTGTCGTTGTCGCTGTCGGAGAGCTGATCGTCGTACGCCATCTTGAGCTTCTGCGTGATCATGAGCAGGTGCGAGTGACCGCCCAGCCAGGCCCGGATGCGGGATGCATGCTCCTGGGCAGCCATCCACAACGCGTTGCGTCCGGTGCGCGCGGCGGGGAAAATGTAGCTCGAATTGGACGTCTCGCCGCTCGACCCGCCACCGTAAGACGAAAATGGCGGCACGTGGCCCATAATGAAGTTGTGGCGATAGGCCGGCGCCTCTTCGATCCGGTCGAGCAACCACGGCACCTGGTCGCCGATCGGCTCGGTGTGGTCGGACTCGTAAGTCACCAGACGAAGCTTGTTGCCGATCGCCATCGTCGCGGCCGAGTTGCAGAACCGGGTCGGGTGCAACTCGTCATAGGACCAGGTGAAGACATGGTGCACATAGCCCAGCGTCCCGGTGCCATCGCGGCCGGCACTTCCGTCATTGGCGGCGTTGTGCCCTTCGTGGTTGCCGACGATCGCAAGCCAGGGGTAGAGCGCGCCTTCACGGGTCCGCCAGCGCTGCGACAGCGTCTGCAGGAACGACAGCCAGCGGCCGGTTTCGGTGCCGTTCACCTGCCCGTCATCGTTGACGTAATCGCCGCCGAGCCAGAGGAGGTCGTAGTCATCGCGCGCCGTAGCGATATCCCCGAGCCGGCCGAGCGCCCCGGCCTCGGTATAGTCGTTGACCTGCCAATCCGAGGCGAGGACGATGCGCAGCGGCCAGCGCGCCGGGGCAGTCTTGATCGTGTCCGAGAAGGTCGAGCCGACCACGCGCACCTCGTAGATCGTATCCGGCGCCAGGCCAATGGCCTCGGCCGTATGCAGCCACATGGCCGAGGACGGGAAGGCACGGGTCCGGAAAGAGGATAGCGGCGCCCAGGTCGCGCCGCCCAGAGGACGGATTTCCAGGACCCTCGCCGCCTGCTCGGAGTTCACCCAGGTGATGTAAAGCTCACGGCTCGGGTCCACGATCGGCTCGGCGAAGAGCGTATAGACGGTGTTCTGGACACCCCCGCCTCCGCCGCCGCCACTTCCGCCCATATAGGGGCTGGACATGACCTCGATGTCGCGGTTGGCGGGATTGTTGCCGAAATAGGCAAACTCCAGAATGTGCATCGCCGGCATGGCGCCCGAAGACGTTCCGCCGAAGCCTACCTTGAGAACGGGCTGCACGGCAGGCAACACTTCCGCGCCTGGAGTGAACTGGCTCGAAAGCTTGCCATTGAGCGCCGCCGCAAACCGACCGGTCTTGGCCACGCCGGCGATCGTAAACTCTTCCCCTGCCTCGGGAACGAGAAGGAACGCCGAGTACTGATCTACGCTGTCCCGGAACACCCGGAGCCGTACGTTGCCGCCGGAGGAACGATTAAAGCCCACGTAATTCCCGCCGCCCCCTCCGACGCCATCGTCGAGATGCAGGAGCCTGCGGGTCGTGGTATCCGCCCCACCGATCCCGAGATCGCCACGAAACTGCAGCGTGTGTTCCTCTGCGTCGAAGGCCTCAACGGGAATAGGAACCTGCAGCACCTCGCCCGGCGCCGTCACCGCTGCGTTGCTGGTCAACACAGGGGAGGTGGCAGCTCCGCCCTGCTGCGCCTGCGGCCAACCTACACGAAGCACGAAGTCCACCGTCGTGGCGGCGCCGGAGTAGATGTTGATCGAGTGCTCCAACATGGCCGCGTTCGCTGCGGTCAGCTCGGCGGTATAGGCATAGCGCTGGGTGCCCAGCCGCTCGTCGGTGATTGGCAGGTCCGGGCCGAGCAGCGATTGGGTAGTCGAGCCACCAGAATTGCGCGGACGATGGAACAGCCGGACGTTGGACGCCCCACGCGCACCTCCGGTCAAGATTTTGAGGAACGCCGAGAGTGTCCAGAGCTGACCGGTTTCCGCCACGGTCTGGGTCGGGTTCTGCGCACGGATCGAGAGCGAAAAGCTCGTGGTGGTCGTGCCATGGATGCGGAAGTCGCAATAGTCGATACCGTCTTCGGTGCCCTTGCCGGCGACATCGACGCTGAGTTCGCTGATATTGGTGCCGTAGAATTCCCAACCCGTGGGCATCGTCCCGGGCGAGCCAGCGACAGCCCCTGCGGCGGTATTGTTTCGGATGTGGTTCGTCGCGCTGGCGGCCTCGTAGAGGATGCCGCGATAGACGCCGGAAATCGGATCATAGTCGTGTCGCGCAACGCCCGGTTCGGCCTCGCGCCAGGCACGGTTCGGCCCGACGCCGCGCCGAGTCGCCGAAGCCGTGAACAGGATGCCCGGCGCGAACGGAGCCTCGGGCACAGAGATGTGCTGCACGCCGGCGCGGATCGGCCACCCGCGCCGCGCCATGAGGTCGAGATTGGCCGTGAGCCCGATAAGGCCGCGTTCAATGACCGTGCCGCTGGGGACGCGGGTCCATTCTTCGCCCGTCGAAATGATCCGATCGCCGACTTCCCAGGTGCTGATGCCGTCGATCGAGGTCGCGCCCGGCACGCTCACATAATAGAACCAGCCGGCATTCTCGGGCTCGGCCGCGGGGATGGCCGGCGTGTTGGTCGCCGCGTCCCACGTGCCCTTGTAGATCGCGCCCGCGCTGACGACGTGCTCTACGTCCTCGATGCGCTCGTCGATCTCATCGAAGACCGACCAGATGTCCTCTTTGCGGGGATCGTGCGCCCCGCTCGAAGGAATGCCTTCGGTCACGTACTTGCGCCATGCCGTGCGGCCCAGCTCAGCGATAAGTCCCATTGCTCACTCCAAAGAGAAAGGCCCCGCGTGCGCGAGGCCTCATGCGTCATCTGCTTGCGTTGTCAGGAGACGGTGATCGCTCCGGTGGCCACCGGGCCGCTCTCGACCCCGGACCCGTTGATCGCCACGACCCAGCCGTAGAACGTGCCGGCCGATAGCCCTGGCACCGTGGCGCTGTCGGAGGCATTCGGTGCGCCGTATTCCGTCGCAACGAGATCGGCATCGCCGAAGCTAGCCGTGGTGCCGAGATAGATCCTCGCGCCGCGGTAATTCGCGCTGTTGGGCGCCGTCCAGGTAAAGTTGGCCTGCCCGGTTCCACCCGAAGCCCCAACGCCGGTTGGCGCGTAGGGTGGGACGGGGTCGGCGACGGCCGTAAGGATAATGGCGTCGGTCCAATCCGAAGGCGTGAGCGCGCTCCAGGTGCGCGCCCTGAACCGGTATTCCTTGCCATCGGCCAGGTATCCGCTGCGCACCTGGGTTTCCCCCTTTCGGCCGCGCGCCGATTGTGCGCTTCCGCCGCTGGTCGGCTCCCATTCCAGTTCGTAAACGAAGCCGTCGCCAAGGTCGGAAAAGCTCGCCAGCGCATAAGCCGCGACGCTGCCTCCGCCGATTGCTTCCTGCTGGATCACGACATCGAAGCCGACGGGGTTCGGAACATCCGAGCCCACGACCTCGACCGGGATCGGCGGCGGTTCCCCCTCCTGGGTTTCTGCGTCGAATGGATAGATATCGCCCGGCAGGACGATGCCCGCGAACTCATAGGTCAGGTTGCGTAGCGACAGCGTCGGCCGATCAATGATCTCGATCACCGCCTCGTCGAGCCGGGGCGGATAATGCACCTTGACGAAGCGCCGATACGGCACCTGCCGGGCGGCCTCGAAATGCGCCACCACGCGCACCCGCGGTGCGTTGGCCCGGATCATCGCCAGGGTTTGCAGCCGCTGGATATGGTTGTGCCGCTGCACGACCTGATTATCGACAGTCTTGGTGCGCTCGTCCTCGGACGGGTACGGCGCTCCGACGATCGCAGCGTCTGTGGTGTTGAAGCCCCGCTCCGGATCGACATAGCGCCCGCGCACCGCAAGCACGTTACTGGCCCTTCGCCGGTTCGGGTCATAGCTGATCGAGATAATGTCGGCCGCCGTCAGGCGAACATCGGGCTCGACGTATGTGCCGGGATGCACCCCGACCGTCCCGTCCGGCCTCTCGTAGATCACGAGCTCGGCAGCCTGGTCCATCAGCCGGCCGACCTGCACCGGATCATTGTTGGCGCGGAACCAGAAGCCACCGTGATAGCGCGGCTCGGGGTCGCCGTCGCGGTTGAGCACCGTCTCGTCGCAGACCTCCGCTGCGTTCGCCCAATCGGGATCGTACATGTCCTCGCGCGAGAGCTTGCCACCGACCGGATGGGTCAAGTGCCAGTAGCGGAAGACGGCAATGTTCTCGCTGTATCCCGGATCACCCGTGCGCGGATCGATCAGGCGGTCGTGCCCCTCGCCTACGGCCTGGTGGCTCGGCATCATGTGCGGGAAGACCTTCATCAGATCTTCCTGCCCTACGGACTTGGCGCGCATATAAACCGTGGCGAGACCGTCGCCGCGGTGGTCCGGTCCCCAGATGTCGGGAAAAGCGTCCACGATCCCCTGGTAGGCCGAACTCGCGTTCGCCCCCCTGCGGGTCTGAATTCTCACCTTGGCGTCGCCGCCCAGTACGAAGTGGTCCGGCGAGATCACCTTGCCATCCTCGTCGAGCGCGACCTTCTCGTCGTGCAGCCAGTGCTCGGTGAAGCCCTTGATATGGTGCGCCGCCCACACCGTGACGTGGTGGGCGGTTCCGGAACGCTCCTCGAGGAAGACGTAGTCGCCGCCCTTTTTCGTCCGTCCCAGCACATAGACCAGCGGCGGCACGGCCTGCTTGAGGTTGAACTTGCCGTCTTCCGGCTTGGGCACGCCCGGCGCGAAAGCCTGCCCGATCAGGTAGGCGGCCGAACCCAGCGCGAGATAGGCGAGCCCGGTCGAGATCGCGACCGCCGTGGCCAGGATCGTGCCTGACGAAATCCCGATCGCGCCCATGACGCTGATCACGTGCGGCAAAAGATAGGCCGCCAGCATTTCGGGCATGGAGACCTCCTAGACCCGCCACATGGCCAGCGCCGGCGCCATGAACGGCACCCAGCGCGAACCCTTGCCGTCGCCCCACTTCACGGCCCACTTGAAGCCGTTCCAGATCGCCGACCATTGCCGCTCGGGGTTGCTGGCCGAGCCGACGACCGCGATGCAGCCGAACTCCGGCTCATGAATTGGGATCAGCCCAACGGCCGCAGCGCAGGCGCCGATATGCGACACAAGCCCGCCGCGCCGGGCGAGCAGCGCGCGGCACTCGGCCTCGGTGCCATAGGTGCCGCGCCAGTCCGCGCCGGGATCGGCATAGCCGTTGAGCGCTACCCAATCGGCGACAACGAGCGAACAGTCCGCCTCGCCCCAGATATGCGGGCGGCCGTCGCTCTCGAAGATGAAGTCCTCAAATCGCGCCATGCGCTCGACCAAGCCGGGCTCACCGTGATGGCGCCGGATCGTGCGGGCGGCCCACATGGACATGATCGGCCGCTCTTCCGCGGCCTCGATCAGCGCGCGGGTGTCGTGTCTGGTCCAATTGCCCATGGGCTAGCCGCGACGCTCCAGCCGATCGGCCAGCGCAGCAAGCGCGAAACCGAGCCCGATTTGGAGCACCAGCATCCACATCGGAGCGCTGGACGAGCGCAGCATCACGGGCACCAGGACCGCGCAGAACACGGCCCAGTGAAGGGCATAACCGGTCATATGATTGTCCCTAGGTGTAGCGGGGCCAGACGATGTGATGGTCGGCGAGCTTGTTGACCCGCTCGGCGAAGCGGTCGGGATCAGCGCCCGGATTGAGCGCCTCTGACCGGGCCTTCTGATCGATGTCCGAGAGCACCGCGCCGGAGACCAGCGTGCGCAGGTCGAAGCGATTGGTGATCTCCAGCGTAATAGTCGAGACCACCTGGTCTTCGACGACGCTGTCATCCATCGGCATATTGTCGATGGTGCCGGTGAACTTCACCTCGGCCGGGCCGACTGGCTGATCCCATGCGTCGCAGGGCTGGATCAGGATTTGCACCTTCGACCCGATGACGTTGCCGGCCTCTAGATCCTCGAACGCCATATCAGCTGCGAGCGTTGAAACGCCCGAGATCGAGAGGGTCAGCGTGACCGCCTCGCCGTTAAGCGCGCTCTCGATCTGGTCGAGGCCGTCATTGATCATAGCACCGGACCAAATCTCGCCGTCCGCGTCGAGGTAAGGCCCTGCCCCGTCCCACAGCCGGATCGTCCGGTCGGGGAAGAAGAACCGGGCCATGATGCGCAGGGATTTTATCGCCATCAGAGGAGCCCCAGAGCTAAGTCGTTCCAGTAATCGACGGCTTCGACGAAACGCACGCTCGGGCGCGGCGTGCGGGTCAGTCCCATGTCGATGTCCATTTCTCCATCAGAAGCGAGATGGCAAAGCACGGTCGGGAACTCGGTTTCCAGTGGAGCACCCGCGGGAATGGGGGCTCGTATGGCTGGAAAAACCTCGACCTGGAACCGCCCACCTGAGAGCTCGGCAAGCACACGGCCCGTTTGATACATCCCGTGCCGATACGAGAACCTGATCCCCGTCGGCGTGGGAAGGTCCAACAGGCGCAGCGTCACGACCGTTTGGCCGATCTGCGCCGCGCTGCTCATCACCAAGTCGATCGAGTTTTGCCGGTAGAGCGATCCGTCGCTGTGTGGCGTTCCGTCGCCATGCGGCACCATCACGCCGAACCGCGAGACGCCCAACCCTGCCCAGAGAGCGGTCGAGCAAACCGGTACGGCGATCAGCCCGGTCATTCCAGCGAGCGCAACCGACAGCGCATTCCACGTCCGCTGCTGGTCGAAGTCGCTCCTGCGGAAAACGATGTTGTTGTAGCTCCCGGACCAATAGCCGCGATCCGTGCGGACAGACCTGCTCACGCCTCCCAGCGTTCGGCCACCGGAACGACTGAACGGGCGAAGGTCGAACGGGCTGGACTGCGGCGTCAGGGTGCGCGCTGGCCAGGTGATGATTTCATCCAAGGCGCTGTCTCCTAAACGCGGTACTCGCCGCCGCGCTGGCGCTGGTACTGTCCAATTGCCGCTGGGGCCGCCTTGTTCGCCCGACTAACCGAGGCCCCAACGATCGTCGGAGCAGAACGAGCAACCACGTGACCCGCCCCGTTTTCGACATAGGCCGAGAACTTCTCGTCATCCGACACAACGCGGACCGTGAGTTGCTGTTGCTGCGTCGCCGCACTAGCGACACTCGGCACGCGGATGTCCACCGGCACCCGCCCCCCGTTCGGCAGCGGGATCACCGCCTCCTGGCCGTGAACAATCCCGCGCGGCTCGCCACGACGGCCGCCGGTGTTAGCGGTGCCGGAGGCATGGCCCGGCAAGTTGAGCATCTGGCCGAGGAGTCCGAAATTACCGTTTCCTGTCCCGAAAAAGGCACCGAGCCCAAGATTGATCAGGTAGTTGCCGATGTTGGACAATGCGTTCGCCAGCGCGTCAGCCGCCGACTTGCCGTCGATCAGGTCCTGAATGAACGATTGCGTGGCGCTTTTGGCTAGGTCGAACCATTGCTGCATCGACTCGCGGGCGGCGTCTTGGGCCTCCTGAACGGCGTTTATCGCCTCGGTGCCAGACTGCCACGCCGCGACAATCTCCTGGATGCCCGCAATGACGGCTGGATCGTCAGCCAGCCCAGCCTTGCGCGCATCGTTGAGAAGCTCCTGCTCCATCCGCCACGCTTCGAGCGTGGTCTCGTAGTTCGCGGCAAGCGGGTTAAGCTGCGCCATGAGCGCGGCCTCTTGCTGCAACAGCGCAACGGACTGTCGCTCCTGCTCCAGCCGCTCGCGGAACTGCTCGGCGTCGGATTTGCCGCCGCCAGAGCGCTTATTGGCTTCGGCCCACGCCAGCCGTTGCTGCGCAAGCTCCATGGCGCGGGCGTCGGTAATGTCGGCGCCGGCATCGGCCGCTTCGCGCCGGACCGCAGCGATTTCCTGCTCAAGGTCTCGTTGCTCGCGCGTCAGCCCAAGGAGGCGATTCTGCTCGGTCATGAACTCGAGCGTGTCTTGGCCCCGCTCGCCTCTCGCGGTGAGCCAATCGACGTAACTGTTGGCGCGGGCTTGTCCCGCCTCGCGGGCGGAAACGCGGTCTATCGCTGCGGCTGCGGTGTCTGCGGCGTTTGCTACGTCATGGAACCCAACCACAAGGTCATTGAGTGCCGGGAGAAACCTCCTGAGATCAGGATTTACCTGGGCCAGGCGAAAAATTGCCTGGAACACCTCCTCAGCGGATTCCTTGGTGCCATCGAACCCATCCGAGATGTCACGGAGCTCGCCCTGCAATTCCTCAGAGAAACCGTAGCTACCGCCAAGCGTGTTTAGGCCGTCGAGGAACAATTCAATCGACGCGCGTGCATCATCAACGGCAACCCCGGTGACGGCGACCTTCGACTCCATGGCGCCCCAACGTCGAGCAACCTCATCCAGAGCGACTGCTAGGTCAGCCACTGGCTGTGAAACGTCTGTCTCCCGAATTGCGAGCATCGCCGCCCGAACGGCTTCCGCCTCCACGCGCCCCTCTGAAAGGGCACGCGCCATCTCACGGATGGACTGGTACGCACTCTGGTCAATGTCACTGGAAAGCGCGTTGCGAATGTCGTTCGCGCGGTCCGCAATCGCTTCGAGATTGTCGAGGTCAATATTCGCGGTGATGGGGCGGTTTACTGACTCCCAGAAGCCTCCATTGCGGAGATATCCGAGATTCTCCTGCGCCTGACGCCCCTCTCGCCTGGCCTCCGCCGCAGTTAATCTGTCCGTGGCCTCGGCAGCGGCATCAATGCCCTCGGCAGCCGAGTGTCCGGCCAGCCCGAGAGACTCCATCTCGTCGGTGATGCGCTCGATGGAACTGCGAACACGCGCATTCTCGGCCACCATATGCTGGAGCCCGAGCAAAACCCCACCACCGATGATCGCGGCAAGCGGCCCCGCGGCCGCGCCCAGAGCCCCGAACGCCGCGGCAGTCGAACCCGTCGCGGAGGCCGCGCCAGTCAGCAGCCGCACAAAGCCGACGATCCCCTTGCCGGCCACGCCAAGCGAGGCAACCATGGGCACGATGGACCGGCCGACAAGCGCGCCAGCAATGATTGCGGCGAGCTTTAAGCCGACATCAGCGAAAGCATCGAAATTGTCCGCGAGCGCATTCAGTCCAGCATTCAGCGCCGCAGTGGCGCCAAGACTCTGATCGGCCGATCCGATATACTGCACCAACGCATTCTGAACCCGCGTAATGCTGTCCTGAATGGTGGCGTTCGTCGTGGCAAAGGCCGCATCGACCTTATCACCCGCCGCAAGGATCGCGGCAAAGATGCGCTCGCTCGTCAGTTCGCCTTGCGCGCCCAGCTCCTTCAAGCCACCAATCGTCGTCCCGAAGTAATCGGCAATAGCCTCCGCGAGCAACGGCGCGTTCTCGCGCACCGAACGCAGTTCATCGCCCTGCAACATGCCCGACGAAAGGCCCTGCGAGAGTTGCAACACACCAGCGGCCATTTCTGAAGCCGAGGCACCGCCCGCCTTGAAGGCGCGGTTCACGATCTCCGTGGCACGCGCGATTTCAAGCTCAGATTCAGCGACGTCTCCGGCACTGCGAAGCATCCGCGTATACAGATCAATCGTCGCAGAGAACTCAGCGCGGGAATCGTCCGCGATCTGCCGGATGCCCTCCAAGCTACGGCCAGCCATGCCGACGACGGAGCCCGCTGCGGCAACCTTGTTGCCGGCTTCGGTCCACGCGTCGGCGTATTGCATGACCTCGCGCGTCGCCAGCACGCCGCCGATCCCGGCGAGCGGACCGGTGAGGTTCCGCATCATGTTGCGACCAACGTTCGCGAAGGTCCGGTCGATCTGCTGGCCCATACGGCCAAACTGACGATTGACCTTGGCGCTTAGGCCGGTGACCTCGGATTCTACCTTGGTCCACGCCTTGCGCATGGCAGCCGTATCTGCCGCGACCTGAATGATCAGGTCGTCGTTCTTGTCAACCATGAGCGAGGAGCCTTAGATACCAAAAAGCCCGCGCGTGGCGGGCAAGGGAGGCGAAATGGCCGGACTGTTTATGCTGATTGGCGTATTGGGTATCGTCGTAAGCGTATTGGTTGGATTTGCTTACGGATCGAGCGGCAGCACGTACGGGGCAGCTGCTGCGCTCACCTACGCTCTCGCAGGCATCCTGAGCAGCTTGATATTCCTAGCCATTGGCGGGGTGCTGTCGCGCCTCGACGCAATCGTGAAGAACACAACCCCACAGCAAGAGACGCGCCAGCCCGCTGGTGCGGCCTCGCCTTTCAAGTGGCAGGCGCGCGACTAGCGCGCCTAACCATACTTCTTCACCAGATCGTCAAGCGCCGCATCACTTGGGGCCGCGTCAGCCTTCTTGCCGCCATTCGCTTCGTTGAAGCCCTCTATGGCTTCGATGAATTCCGTCAAAGTCGACCCCCAAAACACCTCAGGAGTCCAATGCAGCGCGCCGAACGCAGCTCGCATCCATTGCCGCCATGGGAGCGCGTCGTCTACTTCTCCCCGGCGGCTTCGTCGTTTCCCTCATCACCATCGAAATGATGCGCGAGTGCTTGAGACAGCGCACCGGCGACGGCCGTGAAATGCCCCAGCTTGAGAGCGCCTAGTGCCGCCTTCGCGTCTCCGCGAATGGTCAGCAACTCGATGGCAGCCATGGCCGCATTGACTTCGACATTCGCGAGGCGCTGGAACAGGTCCGACATGGACGCGCAGCCGAGCCGCGTCGAGAGCGCGGCCAAGCCCTGCATGGTGGCGGCAATGACAATGTCATGGCCGCCGATGCTCAACGGGACTTCACCACGCTCGCCGTTCACCGGCAGCGACATTAGCTACCACCTTCCGCCACAAACGACGGCGGCGTGGCGGCTTCGAACGTGGCGCTGAAGTCCATGTTGCCTTCCATTTCGCCGCTGAACTCGAACTCTGTCACGAACCAGGACGCCGTATAGGTGCCGTCGCCGGGAACGATGACCTTGGCGTTGAACGTAGTCCCACCGCGCACATGCCCCAGAAGCAACTGAGCGTTGGCGCCCGACACAAACTTGCCGGAACCGGAGAACGTACGGTTCTGAATGCCCGGCTCGCCGGTCTTGATGACCGGCCCGCCAGGATCCTCGCAGTCCGGGATGGTCGTGTCGATCGAATTGGCCGACATGTTGAAGCTGCGGGTGGTGATGCCGCAGATATTCGTAAAAACTTCGGGTTCAGCGCCGTCGCCGATCTGGATGAGCAGCGTGCGGCCTTTCTGCTGAGGCATGATAGTCTCCATATGAAAAAGCCCGCACGCTGGCGGGCCGAATAGGTGGGGATGTTGGGATGGGTCTAACGCCGCTCGACGCTCGCCCAGAACCGGACGACGCCGTGGTTCGTGAGGCCGTCTGCATCGCGGAATATTTCTGTCGAACGATGCTCGATATTGACCAAGCGATTGTCGGTCAGCGTGAGCGACATATCGTGGAGCGCAGTCGCGACCACGTTGGCTATTCTGCGCGCAAGCACGGAGGAGCCAGCAGTACCGGAGCCCCATGACCAAACATCGAAGTCAAAATAGACCTCTTGCGACCCGATGCACGTTGCGTCGTCTCTCTCGACCGTAGACATGCCGAGCGAAAGATACGGCGATGTTATCGCGCTGCTCTGCGGCGGCGGGTCGTAGACGGTTGTGATGCCGAGCTCTGCCAACTGGCTGGTGGTGCGCAGCCTGTCTATACAGGCCCGGATAACCTCGTAGCTCGGGTCGTCCACAAACATTGCCGGATCGCTCATTTGACCCTCCGGCCCGCATTCGATTTTTTGACTGCCTTGTTGAGCCCTTGCCGGACCTTCTTCTTGACGTTGTTCCGATTGGCGCGCCACGTTGGGAAGACATGAGGCTTGGCCTGCGAGCCCGGATGCTCACTGCCGGCAAACATGCCGCCGTTTACGTGCGGCGCGGTGCCGAACTCAATTAGCCGCCAGTACCACTTGCCGAAGATACCGACGGCTTCTTCGTCCTTGGACTTGCGATAACCTGGGCGCTTACGCGCCTGCGGGTTGTCCTTGACCAGCCCAGATTCCAGGCTGTCGTAATACTCTCCGGTATCGTAGGGCGCACGAGCGGCGATCTTCGAGGCTACCTCAGCCATACTTAGTTCCTTGGCCTCGGTCATCTCCTTCTCGGCATCTGGCACGAAGATCTTGAGGCGGCGCATAAGTTTTTCGCGGCCCAGAACCTTGGCTCGGACTGCCATTCTACTCCACCACCCCTTCCCGTACGATAAACTCCAGCCAGGCGTTTTTGCCGTCCGGGTCGGCGAGCGGCGAGACAATCGCGAACGATCGGCCCGTGCGCGCGTCAACAACCCGCCACGCCGTGGTCACCTGCAGCGCCGCGGCATGCTGCCGAACGGTTACAACATAGGGCTGTATGCCGCCCAATCTGTCGGCCATGACGGCCTCCGAGCCGCGAAGCGGACGCATGGCGGCATAGGCGGAAAACACCGTCTCCCAATCTCCCGCGCCGGTAGTAATGTCGCCCCAGCCGTTGTCCAAGTCGCCTTTGCGCTGGAAATGGAGGTAGTCCCGAAGCGCGCCGGCTCTAAATGCTACGTCTCTTGCCATAGCGGCGCGCCCCCAGCGTCTCCGCCAGGTCCGAAGGCGGCTTCACGAACGGAACCGCCTCGGCCTTGCCGAGCTTGATCGCCTGCTCCGCACAGGCCCCATGGACAAGGCCGGACCACCCGGCCTTGTAGCCGATCGTGACCCCCGGCTTCGGCTTGTAGTCGTAGTCAGCGGTGAACCTTATGCGGGGCATGCGGGCCTCCTAGGACATGGACGGATCGCGAAGGCGCCAAAGCAGCGCAGCTATCGTATTTTTCGATGGATCGACGTTCGCCCCCGAAAGCCCGGACAGGATCGCCGTATTCTCCTCGCTCTCGTCCACGAGGCACCGCACTGCGACAAGGATGGCGGCCGTAACGCGCGGCGGAACGTCAAGAGGCACCCACGACGGGGCGGGCTTCGGCTGGATGAAGTCCAGCACGATGTCCTCCGCCTGAGCGATCTTCAGAAGGATGTCGGGGGTGCGCTCATCTGCGGTGAAATCAGGGGGCGTGCCCTGAAGCCCGAGCCGCAGGGCCGCGTTTACCTGCGCCAGCGTCACAAGCGCCATGGCTATGCGTCCTTGCCATTTTGGCCGCGCTTCACGGCTAGCCGCCACCCGCTATCGGGCGTGTCCGGTTTGCCTGGTCCGTCCTTCTGCGCGATCCAATAAGAACCGCCCCAAGTCACGCCATTGCCCTTGCGGTAGGTCTTGATCGGGTTGTAGACGCCACAATCAACCGGCACGGGCAGAGCGAAAGCCTTCACCTCGTCACCACGCTGAAACTTGATGGCTATGCCATCGTCTGCGATAGCAAGGTCGAGGTCGTCAAAACCAAGTCCGTCCTTGCCGTCCTTGCCGTCAACTCCATTTGTTCCGGGGGCGCCGGGAGCGCCATCCTTGCCATCGGCCCCAGGAAGCCCAGTGATGTCGCCCAAATCACGCGTCGTTCCGTTGCTCATCGAGGCAATCAGATGACCATTCGCGTCACGGAAGAACTCAACCGCATCCAGCCCGTCGCGGCCAGGAGGGCCTGCTGGTCCTTGCTCACCCTTCTCGCCAGCAGGTCCGCGTTCGCCATCCTTCGGATACGGGAGTGCTGCAACCGCCTTGGCGACCTCCTCGGCGGCTATACGCGCTACAGCCTCATCAATCATGCGCTGCACTTCCGCCATGTCGACGTCTTTGCCGTCGCGGCCGGTTTCGCCTTTCTCGCCCCGCACAGGAGCGCGCGCCTCAAGCGCTTTCAGCCGCTCCTCGACGACGGCAAAACTACGGTCAACGTAGCCCTTGACCGCCTCAAATCCGGCATCTAGCGCCTTCGTGATGTCGAACTTCATGCTGACGCCTTCTGGATAGCCGAATCTGCGAAACGGAATGTATTGGCTGCGATCGAGAGCGCGACCGCAGCTTCGGCCTCGGTTCCCTCATCGGTGTCGGACTCAGGCGCATTCGCCTGCGCGATCAACTGCGCGTCACGCGCGGCGATCGCTTCAATCGAATGGTCTTGCTGCTGCAGGTAGACCGTATCACCGCCGGTGATTTTGGGCCGATTGACCCTCGCGCGGCGCTCGTCCAACGTCTCCACGGACTTGGACTTCTCCAACACGTCCATCAACGTGACACTGTCCATGCGAAGCAGTCCGTCGATATCGAATTCGGTGCCGAGCTTGTCTCCGGTGTTCAGACCTTCATCAAGGCACAGCTCAATGTCTTCAAGGTGCTTCTGCAGGCACTGGCTGTAGTATTCTGTATTAAGGGCCTGCACATTGTTGTAGGTCGGCATCTGACCCATCCCCACCTTGTAGGGGGGCACATGGTAAGTCGAACATACGACCTCAGCCGACCACTTCAGCTGCTCGATAAGCTGTGCATCAACGGAAGTTAGCGCCATGCGCTCGAACTTCAGGCCGTCGCCAAGCACCGCGACCTTGCCGATATTGTTGCCGGCGTATTTTTCTTCCCAGGTCTCTTTGAGACGATCCGCAGTATCCTGCTCGATATGTCCAGGGGCGGTAAGAATGCCGGGCGCGGTGCCACCGTTCTGGAACACTCGGGTGGAATTAGACTGAATGCTTAACCCCTGCGTGGCGGCAAGGCCGTTGGCAAAGATTGGAGAGAGTCCCACCAGCGGGTGAAAAAACGTGTTGAACCGATCGTGGATGATCTCCCTGGCCGGCACCACAACCTGGACAGGTAGGCCCGACAAACTGTCGGTGCTCAACTCATAGAACACCGATCCGTCGTCGGAGACCATCGGTCGAACCAGCTTGGGATCCAGCACATAGAGCTTGGTAACGACCCCCCGCCCGTCCCTGCCCTTGAGTACGTAAGTGTTGCCGCTCTGGAGTTTGGACAGCACCCAAGACTCAAAGAACTGAATGCGGTTCTGGAAATGGTTCGGCTTACGAAGGACAGGATTGTACGCGGACTTAGCAACCTCGGTCCAAATGCCATCCCTGTCTTCGACGAGCTTTATGCGCAACTTCGAGATGTCACTGGCGATCAGCGTTTGGCAGGCGAAAACCGCATGGAAGGACAGAATGGATTCGGGCTTGAGCTCGATATTGCGCTGCCACGCGCCCGGAAACGATTCCCTAATCAACGGGAACCACCCTCTATTCGTGTCCACGGGCGCAATCGCCTTCTGCCCGCCTGTGAACGGGATCGGCAGGCCGAAGAATTTCATGAATTTCCCCCCTTGAGGGCTAGATCGACCGTCCGCACCAAATGGGCTCATAGCCGTGCATCAGGGCCAGCGCTTCGGCATGATCGTCATCGCGCGCTACCGCCAACACATCACCCGGCCAGTGTTCGGCTGCCTCGGGAGACGCAATCACCGCGCCCCACTCGTCCTCGACGCATTCGAGATCGTCCCAAACCGATGGCGCATATCCGAGTAGCAGCGCTTTTCCCCTCACGTCGCGGCGATAGTTCGCGCGTACAAGCGGGTGCTCGATCACTTGCCACGGCTTTGGGTTGCCGGGGAAGAAGGTCACGGTGGGCGTTCCGGTGTTGCGTCGGCTGCCCCACCACTGCACCCCGTCCTCTGGGCCCCATGTGGCTTCCCCGCGACCCAGGACGTGACTGATCCACGCCTGATCGGACCCGATATAGCGCTGCCCCGCGGCTTTCGCCCCCTCCGGGGTGAAGCGCTTATAGACCTCAGGACGTGCGCCGGCGGTCATCATGACCATGCTGCCATTGTACGGTCGGCTTTCGTGCGTGCCGCGGTACATGACGAAATCGTCCGCGCGATCGAACAACGGATCGAGCGAACCGGAAATCACGCAATCCATATCCATGGACACGAAGCGCTCGCCAAACCGATCAACCGCATCGGGCGCGAACATAGCGATCCGCCGCAAGCATTGCGGCTTGTCCTCGCCCCATGTCGGGATTCGTACGTTCTCGAACTCTCGCGGCGGCTCGATAACCGCTAAGTCGCCATAGTCGCCGGGGATATCCGTCACCACGGCGAGCCGGTGCGGCAGCGTCAGATTGCGACGGACCATATCCCCCCAAATTCGGACGTGCTCGGGCTTGTAGGTGGCGCGGCCATTGGGCTGGAGCCAGTACCAAGTTGCTACTGTGAGCATGTGTAGCCCGCTTTAAGCTCTTTCATGCGCCGGTCCATACACTTCCCGTAATGATAGCCCGCCGCCGCTAGGAGCTTGATCTGCGAGCGTTGCGGCTCCGGAATGGTGCGGGCGACCCTAACAATCTCCCTCATCGTCTCGCACAGCGTCATGCGGCCGGAGTGATGGTCCGGATTTATCCGATACTTGAGTGGGAGGGCGGCCGTGGCTTCGATGAATGACATGCCATTCGGCACATCGCCCATATTGGTCACGCCGACTTCCCGTGGGTCTCCCATGCCTCGCCCCTCATTTCCGCATTCGCCGCCCGCACCGCTTTAAGCAGCGTGGCGTCCACCCCCGCCTTCTCGGCCTCGTCGATCAGCGCCGACATGTCTTTCGGCAAGCATTTGCCGCCATATCCGGGCTCATCAGCAAACACCGATGTGTGGCTGCGCCCGATGCGACTATCGAGCAGCCAGAGTTCCCTGACCGCCTTCCAGTCCACGCCGTGAGCAGCGCAGATGCGCGCGGCCTCATTGACGAACGTGACCTTCGTTGCGAGGAAGGCGTTCTCAAATCGTTTGGTCAATTCCGCTTCCAAAGCGGAACAGGCAACATATTTCGCGTCTGCGGCCATCACACGCGCGAAGTAATCCAGTACCTCGCTCGCACGCGGGCCGCCTGCGATCACGAAGTCATGGCTGCGGCTATCGAGCGGGTCGGGATACTTCCAGGGCGCCACAAACCGCGTGCCCTCGCCGACATACTCCGGCGAAACCGCGATACGGTCAGTCTTGTGTTCCGCGTTCAGGCGATCAGTCGTTCCCGGCGGAACCGCCGACTTAATGCAGACCATGGCGCCGGGCGCGTATGTCAACGCCGTCTCGACTGCGGCCTCAACATGCCGAACGTCACAGCTGCCATCCGCTGCCATCGGCGTGGGAACGCAGATCAGCACAAGGTCGCTGCCACGCAAATCGTCCGGGCTGGGCTGCGTGGCCGTGTCGTAGATCGCAATGTCGAATGCAGGCGTGAACAACCGCTCCATCGCCTTGCCGACGAAACCGTGGCCCACAATGCCGATCTGCTTACGCCTCACCAGTCTTCTCCGGAGGATTGTCCCGGTCAGCCTCGGTCGCAGCGATGATCGCGCGGGCCTTCTCTGTCTTAGTTTGACCCTCTCTGGGCTCGAAGTCGCTTCCAACCAACTCACGGGCAAGCGCCACGATCTTGGTGTGGTGCATGCCTTCCCACCCCTCTGGGACTGGCACCTGCGTACCATCGGGGGTCGGCGGCTCGCCCGACAATTCGCTAGCGCCTGAGGCGGGCTTTACCGGCTTCGCCTTAGCCACTACTGACTTCGGCGGCGCATCAACCCGGCCGGGGGCGCGCTTGCGCTTGGCTTTCTTGGCGTAGGTCAAGATAGTGGCGTCACGCTCGGACGCCAGAAACTCGTCGCCAGCCTGCAGTCTGCGGGTGGCGTAGGTCATCGCCTTGTTGGCGATCAAAGAAACTTTGGTCATTCAACTCTCCTCTAAGAAAGAAGCGGGCGCCCGAAAGCGCCCGCCGTTAGGTATTAAGAGGCCGGAACCGCTCCGCCCCAGTTCACACCGGTCAGGTACGCAACACCCGAAGCACGGCGACGTGCCCAGTTGATGGTACGCTCGGCGCGGAAAGCCACGCTGTTGGTCTGGAACATCGACACCAGCGAGGCCGCGGTCGGCGTGGTGCTGTCGTGGGTAGGAGCGTCGTTCATCTCGAGCGAAGCTTCACGGCTCATATCGACCGCAACACCACCGTCGTCTGCGAGATAGATGTCCGATGCGTTAGCCAGAACCACGATGTTGCCGATGTAATCGGAAACAATCACCGGAAGACCTTCGAACGTGCCGCCGGTCATTCCGATGTTCGGGAACTCGCGCTGTCCGAGAGTGTTCACCAGCAGCGAAAGCGCCAGAGCCGTGGTCGAGCTCATCAGCCACACGCCGGAGCTCGGCGCGTTGTTAGCATCGACGAACTTCTGGAACAGCGCGCGGACATCAAGGCGGATAGCGTCGGCATCCGTGCCGGTCGAAGCCACGGTGTCGGCGCCATTGGTGATGGACGCAGGCGACACGCCGGTCACAGCGGCCTTCGACGGCGCGATGAAGTCGGTATCCAGGCGAGCGCGGAGCGCTTCAGCAAGCTGGTCACGAACGATCATTTCGGCCGAAGGCGAACTGTCGCGCAGAACTTCCTCGGTCAGAACTGCGATGTTGGCAACCTTGAGGGGTTCCAGCGTGGTGCGGCTGAAGTCGAACTTGGTCAGCGGCTTGGCCTTGCCTTCACCAACCCAGTAACCCTCGCCACCGGAAGTCTGACCAATCAACGGAACCCGGAACGGAACGCGACGGAGGCCGGGAACACCGTTCGAGCCAAAGCGGCCAAGAATGGTGGACGGGCGGAGATATTCAACGAAGTCGGCAAAGGCCGAGGTTTCATCGCCAACCAAATTTCCGGCCCAGGTGGTGTTGCCCGTGTTTCCAGCAGGAATCGCCGCCTTGGCAAAGAAGCCGTAGGTCGAGGAATCTTCGCCGTAAAGCTCGCGAGCCTTTTCGCGGACGCTGTCGCCATCAAGCTTGGCCAGCGCCTTTACCTTGGCGAGCCGGGCGAAACCAACGCCGGGCTGAAGCTTGGGCTGGGTCTTGATCTGCGCGGGCACGCCTGCGCGGGTGGCGGTGCCGGCTTCCGGCGTGTTGCCGTCCACGGGCTTGGCGGTTTCCATCGCGGCCTTCTCGGCAGCGCGGAGACGCTTCAGGTGGCCGTCGATTTCGATGATGTCGGCCTCGTTGCCGTCGTACTCTTCCTTCTGAGCGGCATCAAGGGTGGTGCCATCCTCTGCCGATTTGGCCAGGATGTTGTCATTGGCGGCGACGAGCGAAGCGCGCTTCTGCTCAAACGCCGCAATCTGTTCGGCATACTTGCTCACGAGGTGGTCCTCCGAATTGAGCGAATAACAAAGGGTTTGGAGGCCCTGTCGCGGGCGGGGGTATCCAGCCTCACCACGCGCCCCTTGGTGCCGGTCGCGGCGGGGTCAGGCTCGGTCGGGATAGGGTTGTCGGCGCTTGGAGCGCCGATATCGTGCTGCTTGATCACGGCGACCGCCTCGGCATCCAATGCCTTGGTCCCAGTGATAAGAGCTTCTGCGTTAGCCGGGATGGTCACCGCCGAAAGCTCGTAAACTTCTGATTTGATGAACCGAATTCCGCCCTCATCCATGAAGGCGTACTCAATCGGCCGGAACCCGATCGACACGGCCCGTACAAGACCCAGCTTGATCGACTGCCAAGCCTCCTCAATGCGGTCGCGAAGCGTGCCTTCCTCGGCAACCTCCGGCAATTCGGCCTCGAACGTGATTCCGTCCGCGGTCGGTTTGTCGAACTTCACCGTGCCAATCGGCTGGTCGTGCCGGTGCTGCCACAAAAGCGGAAGCGGGTTCTTGAACGTCACGCCAAGCGGCTCAACGATGTCACCTACCCGGTCAACGCCAGGGGTCGTGGCCACGCCGCGAATAACGCGCTTGGCCTCGTCGACGGCTTTCACCGTCAACGCGGAATATGCTCTTGTTTCCATGATTCCCCTGTCTAGAAGACCAGCATTTGGAATTGCTTTCTGGGCGCCTCACCCGCCCCGTCCATCGCCGCGCCAACGGCCATGCAAAGCGCTACCGCGGCATCGATGCGCCGAGCGGCCTTGTCCTTGACGATGTACTTGTTGCCGAGCGGGTCCGGATCGCTGAACGTCGTCGCCATGAGCGCGGTCATAAGAACCGGATTGCTCTTCAGGCGTATGCGCCCGTCGAACATCAGGGTTTCGACTTCCCGGATCGACCCCGGCATCCACAAACCGCCCGGTTCGGGCTTGCCTTCGGCTTTCGCCTGCTCGACTAGCGCCTCGTCCGGTGTGCTGCGCCGTTTACCGCCCTGCGGGTGGTTGCGGTGCACCAGTTCCAAGCCAATCGCCCCGCACTCTTCCATGAACTCGGAATAGGCGTACTGGTCATATGCGACGGCCTGAATATCGAACCGCTTGTCAGCCTGAGCGACGCTGTAGGCGACATAATCGTACCGGACACGCTCGCCAGGCACGGCCTGCAGATACCCCTCTTCTACCCATTGCAGGTATGGCGCCTTGTCAGCATCCGCACGCTGCTTGAGGGTGTCGGCTGGTGTGAACGAATCCACCCACGCATCGAAGGTCGGCGCCATATAGACCGAACCGTCAGGGCGCTTTACTTCCCGGTGTCCGGTTGGGGTCACATAGGCCACGCAAGTCATGTCCTTGTGGCGCGAAAGGTCCACCCCCAAGAAAACCGGCTTGCCTTCATGATCCTTGATGTCGAAATCGCACATGGCGGCTTCAACAGTCTTGCGAGGCATCCATGCCGACTGCGCGTCAGTCCAAACGCAGAAATACAGGCGAAGGATACCCGGAGCGTCGCTCGGAAAGTTCTTCGCGAACGCCACCTGGGACGCGATGTATTCCTTGCTTACCGTGACCCCCATAAGAGGGTTGGTCTTGATCCAGCAGGTGTCGTCCTCGAACGGGTCGTCGTCCTTGTCGAGTGCGCAAACGTAAGAGAACAGGTCGTCAGAGCCGGGCCAGGTCTCCCCGACGTAGGCGAACTCCTCGTCCGGAGTCTGCGTTCCCGCCGCAACGTTGCACGCCATTTGGTGCTCTCGCCAGCACACGGAAAGACGATCGCTTCCCGAGTTGGTGATCATCACCAGAAGCGGCTGACGGCGGAACTTAAACCCCGCCTCGAGCATACGCATGATTTCCGGGCCGGGGTGCTCGTGCACCTCGTCGCACAGCGCAAAATGCGGACGCAGGCCGGAACCTGTCTTGCCCGCCTCCTTGGACATCGGTCGGAAATACGATGCGTTCTTCAGATAGGCCAGGTTGAACTCACGCTCAAACCCGCCGCTAGGCGTTAGTTTCTTCGACAGGTCCGGCGATTGCCGAACCATTTTCACGGCATCTCGAAACAGAATCGATGCCTGGTCCTTGGTCGCGGCCGCCGCGTAAATCTGCGCGCCGGGTTCGTCATCGTACACCAAGCCGTACAGCCCAATGCCGCCAACGAGCGGGGACTTGCCGCAGCCCTTACCGGCCTCGATGTAAGCGCGCCGGAACCTCCTCGTTCCATCGGCGCGTTTCCACCCGAAAATCGAGCCTAGAATGAATTCCTGCATCGGCTGTAAGATGAAGGCCTGATTGTCGAACTGCCCTTCCGAAAGGCGCAGCTTGCGCTCAAAGAAGTTGAACACACGGCGGGCCGCCCGGTCGTCCCAGTACAGTCCGCGCTCGTGACCCTTGGCCAAATCGTCAAAATGGCGACGGCACGCGTTGCGGACGTGCGGACCCGCTACGATCTCGCAATCCAAGACGGCCTGCGCATATGCGCTAACACGATCAAGGGCCGGCGTCGGCTTTGCGTTAGTCGTCGAGGTCGTCCGCTTCCTCTTCGTCGTCATTTGCCACCGTAATCTTGGAAGCGTCGGCCGGGGTGGCACCCATCTGGCCCAGGCACTGCCTGAGAAGGTTTAGGGCCTGCACACCAACCTCGTTGCCAGTCATCAGACGGCCGCGGATGTTCGCTGCAATTTCGAGAAAGCTTCGGTGCGACTCGTTCAGCCACGGAATTTCCGAAGTGAAGGTCAGCCAAGCTGTTCGCGCTTTGGTTAGGTCGTTGTCGACGATCCAGTCAGGCGGGTCGCCAATCGGATTTTCGACTTTCGGTTCGGAGCGATCTTTGAATCGCTGCGGATGCTGCTTGTCCCGCGCCTCAACCTTGGCTTTGGCAACGGGCGTCCTGGGCCGTGCCATGCGGTTGCCTCGTCAGGGGTCATATTTTGAATTGGAAATGCGTACAGAAGCCGGGGGCGCGGCTGCGCAGGGGTCGCGACCCACGACTCCTAGACCACCCCCCCCTACCCATCCACTGGCCAGCCGTCTGGCCCGAACGTCACAACAACCTCACCACGCTCCTCGCGCGCCTTGGTGCCGTCGTGGCACGGCTTGCATAACGACTGCAGGTTCTCAGGGTCGTGAAACATCGTCTCGTCTCCCTTATGCGGAACGACGTGATCAACGATGGTTGCTGGCTCAACAATCCCCTGCGCCATGCAATACGAGCACAGCGGGTGAAGCGTTAGGTGCTTCTCTCGTAGCCGCCTCCACCGCGCCCTGCCGTACAGATGCTGCCATGGCCTGCGTTCTCTATAGCTCACGCCGCCTCTGGCCGCACGAACGGCACGACGTTCTTGACCTCTCCGAGGACGACATGCTTGAGGGGAATGAACACGACCGCGCCCAGCTCGTCACCGATCTGCTGCACGCTGGTCACACGCGCGCCGTGGGCGTACTGGCCGGCGACAGCAAGGTGAAGGATACCGGTGTGGTCGCGGTCTAGCTGGATGTTGGTCATGTGTCCCCTCGTGTGGTGTGGTGTATGCCGCTTACCAGCCTGCGGCGCTGCTCTTACGCGGCAGCGGTCCCATTGCACGTCGCACCACGGACGCAATAATCAAGCTGCACCTAGCCGGTGGGTGGTGCGCTGCCCGTTTGCCCGACTTGGGATAAAACAGGCGGCGGGAGCCAAACCCCGCATCTCTTCGCCTTACGGCTACTACCCACTATCGTGGGGCGACAGGAGGCCGTTCTGCCCTCGCCTATTCAGGTTGCCCATTCGGGCGAAAAACAGCCCGCACCTGCGTCCAGCTTTATCGTTGCTGCGCTCGGTGCGGGCACACACAGAGGCAGCGAGAGGAGGAGCGCGCCAATGTGCGGATGGGGTGGGCCAGTGGTAAGGTGGCCCTAAAGTTGGTGTCGGTCGATGCGGCGGTTCCAACCTATGCCTTCGCCGTGACAGCACCGAGCGTCAGCACCGCATAGCGGGTCGCACCTGACAACCGGGTAGCGCCTATCACGGCGAGCGGGGCACCAAAGTGCCGCGCAACGACATGAGGGCAACGGGTTGGTCCCGATGCCCCAATTGTTACCCGACGCCCGAGGGCGCCGGGGCGGCGCGTAAGAACTCGCGCCCGCATGAGGTGAGGCTATGCCGCTTCGGCTGCGCCGTGGCGGTAATCAATGCGATGGCCGGTTGTCCATTCCCGAACCATTTCTCGAATATACCTCTCACTTAAAGGCGTGTTCGCGTCGATGTGGGTATACCCGGCCAGAACACCTTTGGCGGCCAGCAACCCCACGTGAGCCACACCGCGGGCGAAGCCCATCGCGCCGGCTCGATTGCCAACGCCGAAGCGACGGCCAACCTCTTCGTACGTCGCGCCCTCCACGACCATTGCCTCGAGCGGCTCAACGAATGCACCCAGGACCTCGTGCAGCTTCTCAAGAATCTTCTTGCCGTCGATCATCGCGTGCAGCTTGTCATCGCCTTTCCATGGACGCTGTACAGACGATGTCCGCATCGGCGCGGGATCGCCCTCGTCATTGTCGGTTGCGCGCGCCTTTCGACCAGGCGTCGTAGCAATGGCATCGGCCGACTTGCTGCGGCGAACGCCACCCTGACTGATGTCGCCATTTTCATCGGTCTCGGACACGCGTGTGATCGACAGATCTGCGGTCGGGCTAAGCCCCATCAACTGGTAGCCGCTGGTGGCTGCTCGCTCGATCTGGCGGTACCGGATCGCAACCAGCAACAGGTCGTGGTTCTTTTCAGTCAACAGCGCCTTGGCTAAGGGCCAGCCAATATTATCGTTTGCGGGGCACATGCTACCGTCCCAGTCCGCCCGTTGGGCTTCCAGCTTGGCGAGCCGACGCTTCTGCTTTTCGATGCCATAAAGCTCGTAGGGCTGGTATCGATTCGGCGTTGGCAGATCGGAACCGTCTCCAATAAGAGCGCGGTGGTAGTTATCGTTAGCAGGAATAAGTGCAGTCAAAGCAACTCCTCCGGGCGTGGGTTGAGTTTCAAAGCCGCTGTTTTTTCAAGCTGTCGCTTTGGCGCGGCTGCATACGTATTTTGCTCAGAGGCGAGAAAGCGCAACCTGGGGGATTTTCGCGGTCCTCTTGGGTCAATCCGAAAAACTCAGGATGTTCCTCCATCAGACGCATGCAGTGCTCATAGTGCTCATCGTCCTCGCGCTCCCGCCTGATCCTGTCCTGCTCCTCCTGGTATCGAAGCCTGGCAGCTGCGAGTTCTGCTGCTCGATTGGGTCGCTTTGGCTTGACGGACACGGTTGGTGGGTTGGGCTCGGGTCGCGGAGTTTTGGCACACTCGAGGCATTGTCTGAGTTCCGGCGCTCCGAAATCTCGTTCCAACTTGAACTTCGCCATTGGGCCTCGCCTGCCGCAGCGGCTGCAAATATAGGTCGCGTTGGGCGGCCACACTCCGTTTATGAGTTGGTTCAGCTCATAAATTCGGTCGTCTATTTCGTTCGGCTTGCGGCCTGGGGCAACCTGATGAGGTTTGTGGGGCGTGCGTCTGGGCATTTGATCCTCCTTTGACAAAGCATATCGATTTGGGGGCAGGAGACGCCACCGAGGTGGTGAAAATTTATCTGTGGCTTAGACGTTCGAGGGGAAATGGCGCTCACCCCATAGTTCTGGTAGAAGCGGCCGACCGGCGGAGGAAGAACAATGGCAGTCGACCCACAGACGTTAGACGACCCACAGCAGGTCAGAAATCTTCTCCACAACGCTGAGAGGCTTGCAGCCACTGAATTGGCTCGCGCATGCAAGCGCCGCCTATACGAGTTGTCGGGCGAGTACTCCGATGATCCAGTGGAGGTGAGGCTGTGGAAAGCGGTTGCGGCCCTTGAGGAATCCTATCTTCAAAAGCACGGACGCAAACAGGTCGCCGGATACACTCGACGCAAAATTCGTGACAAGGGTGCTGTAGCCACACTTTCGGACTGGGCGTTGAAAACGGAAGTGACGCCAGGGTTTGAAGCTTTGATCGCCGAGGGCCTGGCAGAGTTTACCGGCGAGCACATCATAATTGACCACCCGGACAGATTTGAGCAGCACGTTGTCGTTGCCGCCAAGCGTCGGCTTTCAGAATATGGCGTGCAGACGGAGTAGCCATTTCCCTCCCCTTGGGTGATAAAGCGTTCCCGCTCTTATCCCCCTTTAGGGGGACGTAAATTGGGAACGCGGGAATCCTTTTAAAATCAATAACTTACAAGCATTCCCGGAAGTGTGGGAACGCCGGGAACGGGAACGCTAAGTCATTGAAAATAAACGATATCCTGTTACCGGTTCCCGGGAACGCACCTTCTGGGAACGTTTTCCGGGAACGTATTTGCGAATGGTTCGCAACATTTCAGAGCCATTTTTAGCGGGCCGCGCCCACAGTAAAAGTGCCCAATCCGATGGCAAAAGGTCCGCCCGGGACGTCGAGCCAGTCCGCTACTTTCTCGCCCTTGGCTGAAGCCCTAACGATCCTCTCAGCGGCCAGAGCCTCATCTACGAGGGCATGGATCCGGTGTTTTCCGACACCACGAAGTTCATCCGGCAGCCGGTCCTGCTGCTCAAACAATCCGCTACGCCCGGTCTTTTTGAACGGGTGTCCTTCCTCGGCGGCCGATTGAATGGTGACAATGAGTGCGCCCAAGAGATCACCCTGCTCCACCCCGCCGAATCTCGACTGTGCCGTCTTGTCGACGAGCAAGCCGGATTCGTTCCGGATGTAGGTCGACATCAGGCGCCGGGCCGCCCCGTTGGCCTTGACTACACCGCCCTTAACCACACGGTTGGGTGCGTACGGCGTGCCCGAAGCCCTGCACACGCGCTTCGCCTCATCCTCGTCGCCGTACCAAAGCGCGTACGCGAGGCGGACACCGTCCACGAGTGCGCTAGTGCCCCGGATAGCGTCTCGAGCGTCGGCGAGGTTGGCTATCTCGCGAACTCGCTTCCCCATGTGGTGGGAGGTCATCACTGTCGCGCCGGTGTGAGCCGCAAGCCGCGACATTGAAGCCGTGACGAACTGGCCGGCCGCAGGATCCTCATTGAGCGGAACACTGGCCAGCAGCTGCAGGGGCTCGAAAATGACCAGTTTAAGGTCGTCGATGGTGTCCAACTGATCGCAGAACCGCCTCCACGCGTCAGTTTCTTTTAGCTCCCCCTTAGATATGGTCCAAAACGGGTTCACCGATGTGGACGCGCTCGGTAGGGGAATTGTCAGCAGCTTGTCGCCCTTTTCCGTATGGCGAGCGTGTCTCTTGTCCAGGGCCGATAGCCGTCGATGCAGCGCATTGCGGTCGTCCTCACCAGTCAGAAATACTGCCGTGCCCTCCTGGGCGATCTGACCGCCTAGAATGGGCGAAGACAGCTTGCCGTTTCCGAATGCCACGCGGCGAGCGATCTCCAACTGCAAAAACGACTTACCCACCTCGCCCTGCGCCGCAAGGATAACCGGGATGCCAGTCTCGATCACGCCGTCAACGAGGTAGACTGGGTCCGGCGCCTCGCCCACGAACGTGCTGGATGGCCACGCGAAGATGTCTAGCCCGGCTTCTTTCGGCTTGGCTGGTCCGTTATCGTTGGCGGGATGGTTGTCGTTAGCGGGCTTCGATAGTCCCTCCGCAAAGCGCGCCGCCTGTTCGCGTTCTCTAGCCCTTTTCGCCTCTTCCTTCCCCCACATGCGCGCGAAATCCGAGCGCATGTGCTCTTCGTCGCGATACCGGCTGGTCCAATTGCCCGTTGCGGCCAGGAAGAGCGCTGCGGCAGTTTCCGCATTGTGCCCATCAAAATGCAGCTGCTCGACAACTGCGTAGGCGAGGCCGGAGCGGTCTTCGCCTGGCTCAGGGTTGCGGGCCAGCTTTTCGGCCGCACGCGGTGAGACTTCGATACCCTCGACACTGGGCAGATCGCCCAATTCGACCGCCTTCGACTTGATAGTCGCCGTACTACGCCCCACCAAAGCTAGCGCGAGGGCGGTAGGGTCGGTAAGCGTCCCATCCCATGGCTGTGCGACCGTCACGAGCTGCGGCTCTGGCGAACGGCCTCGCTCGAGTTTTTTCGCGTTCGGGTGATTGAAGGTGCCAGGAACGCGCCAGACATGCGTAATATCCGATGTGCAGTGATCAGATCCCGTAGCGGCTTTCAGGCCTGCTGCGATGCCTTTGGCAATGGCTGGCATAACCGGTTTGTCGAACAACCAGAACGCTTGATAATTTCCGGCGCTGGACTCGACGATGTAATTGGGCGGTAGCGGGTACTCACCGCCCGCATTGCCGGTGTCACCGTCCATATCCGCGACCAGGCCCAAGACGGCCACGATATCGGCCTCGGTCCCGCGCTTGCCACGACCGAGGCCGCGGCGCATGACCTGCAATCCGACATATGAATTGGCTCCGGGCGTCTCCAAGTGCGCTGCGATGGCGCCTATCATACCGTCCACATCGCCTATGGCATGGTGAGTGATCGAACCACCGCTGTGACCTGTGTAGTACGTTGCCGCCACCAACACGCCGTCAACGCCGGCTGCCAGATCGTGCAGCATCTTAATATGGGCGCGAATGCCTTCCGAGGGGTCCGTGTCCTCGATGAGTGATTGCTCGATGCTATTGGCTACGGGCACGGGCGCTCGCCTCCATTTGAGTAGTGACCATTCCTGTAATGCGCGCCGCGAGGCTGGGCGCGATTGCAGCCGTGCCGACGCGGTCTCGCGATTGTGGCGGGAATACTCGAAGCCCAGAGTTGGTGCGCTTCAGGACAAGGCCGAGCAGCTTGAGCTCGGCGTCGATCTCGAGATCGAAGGTGGCGATTGCGCCACCCTCACCCGTTGCCGGTCTGATTGCCGTAACTCTCAAACTGCGACCTCCCCGGTGGCGACCGCGTAGCCATGGTCGTTGGCGATTTTCTCCTCGATTGCCGCGCGAACGAACGCTGCCGTATCAGGATCCGCAATGTAGATGTCCGCTGCCCATCGCAAGGCGTGTGCCGGCGCCGGCCCTTCGCCATTCCATTCGACGAGACGGAGCCCGCGACGACGAGTGCCTTCGAATTCAAGCCAGATGTCTTCCTCCACCCAGAGGACGGGCGAATTCTCGATGTTCTCGACGCCGCGAATCCTGCCATTCTCGACTTCGAACAGCAGGCCATAGCCGCCGGGGCGCCCCTTGCTGCGCTTCGAAATATCTCGGGCTTGGCGGCGGGCCAGCAGGGTTGAATCGATGCCTTGGAGTTCGATGAAGCCGCTACGCCGTTGGGATGGGTATGGGAAATTTCGCAAAAGTCCTCCTCTCGGCGTGCGGATGCCGACGCCGTTCCACGGTTCGATTGAGTTGAATTGGGTTAGGCGGCTAGCCAGCCGGCGGTGGTGCGGGTGTAGACGGTGTCCAGTTCTTCGCCGGCCACTGTCTGGATTTGTCGTACGTTGGGGTCGATGCGCTCAAAGATCGATACGCAACCAGTCATGTCCACGCATTCGCCTTCGGCCAAGACAAGCCGTCCCACCCGAGTGTCAAAGTCATAGCCAAGGAATTGCGCCTGGCACTGCAGTTCGGAATGCACCTCGCTCATGCCGCCGCCCTCGCGGCAATTCGCTCGTCGATCCAGTCCATGACCTCACTTCGGACGAACGCGATGCGACGTTCGCCGAGGCGGACTGGCTTGGGAAACTGGCCTTCAGCGGCCATTAGCGTCAGCAGGGGCCGAGACAGGCTTGTCGCGGCAGCGGCCTCTTTGGGCGACATAAGGCGGGGCAGGTTATCGTTATCGTGGTTCAATGTGGTCTCCTCGCGCCCAGCCTCGCCGGGCGCTGTTCAAGTTGCGGGAATGAACTATGGGGAGCCGGCCGGTAAGCCGGGGTTAGGGTTGCGAGTGCCTTCTGCGCTCAGGCTGCGACTGGCGGGGCCAGTGGTTGCGTGGTCGCGCACCACCGCGACCGAATCGGTCCACCACAAACCGATAATGACAATATAGAACAAACCGCAAACGAAGTCAATAAGAAAAATGTTGACAACGCAACATTTCTATGATCCATCGCAAAACGCCGCCCAGTCCCGCATCAGTTCCCGGCGCTTGGCCAAGGCGGTGCCGCGCCGATAAGCGGCCTCTGCCTTGTCCTTGACGATGTGCGCCAGGGCGGCTTCGCATATGTCTCTTGGGTAACTGGTGCAGTCGCCGGCCCAATCCCGAAAGGTGCTTCTCAAGCCGTGCAGGGTTGCATCACCGGCCCCTGCCGCTCGAAGAGCCTTGGTCATGGCGGTGTCGCTGATCGGCGAGCCTTCCCGGTTGCCCTCGAATACAAGGTCGCTTGTGGCACGCTGCTTTTGCCCTTCAAGGATCGTGACCGCCCGGTCGGACAGGGGAACCTCGTGGGGGCGGCCAGACTTCATCCTCACGGCAGGAACGACCCAGATCTTGGCGGTAAGGTCCATTTCCGCCCATGTCGCGCCCCTCGCCTCGCCGCTGCGAACGGCCGTTAGGGCGACGAACTCCACGGCACGCGCAGAAACGCCAGAGGCGGCCCGCAGGGCGGCAATAACGCCAGCTATGTCTTTATAGGGCACTGCAGCGTGATGCCCTCTGGTGAGTTTCTGGCGGGCGGGCAGAAGCTCCTTTAGCCCCCCTCGCCAGTCCGCAGGATTGTCGCCCACATATAAGCCGCGGGCCTTGGCGTGGTCGATCACAGCCGCGATGCGCTGCCGGGTCCGGTCGGCGGTCTCGGGGATGGTCGTCCAGATTGGCTTGAGACATTCGAGCACCGCTTCCCGATCGATATCGGCGATCGGCACTTTATGGAGCGGCTTGGCGTAAGTTCGTAGGGTCATGCTCCACTGGGCACGATGCTTGTCGTTTCGAAAGCTCGCATCCTTGACGGCCAGAACGTCGCCCATGACGTCAGCGAACGTCTTGCGCGTGATCAGATCCTCGCCTCGGGCCAGGCGTTCGCGGATAGCGGCTGCCTTTTCTCGGGCCAGTGCGAGCGTTACGGGCGCCGTACCTTGCCCGTAACCGCCCAAGCCGGTCTCGCTCCGCTTGCCGCTGCGACGATGGATGAACACCCAGTTCTTCGATCCGCCGGACCGCACCCGCAGATAAAGGCCGTCGCCATCGGAGTAGATTCCCGGCTTGTCGAGGGTTCGAATCCGCCTTTCAGTTAGCTTGTCGCGCGCCATTCCCGAGTCCCGTTGTCATAACCGTGACAAGCAAAAAGGGGAAAATACGGAAAATAGCAAGGCTAACGGGTCAACAATTTCAATTACTTACGGAAACAGGCGGGCTTCCTCTCCGCCATTGCCTTGATTTCCAAGGCTTTCGAATACGTGCCGGGGCTGGATATCCGGCAGCGGATCTGGCGCGATCGTGTCGAACCTTGCAGGAACGTACGATCTGGAATGCCCTCGCGCGTACACCCCGCTGCAGATCAGGGAAGATCGCTCCTTCAGCAAGGAAAGGGCACCGCGCACGGTGCCCCTAATCTCAAGCAACCGATCGATGGCCTGCTACAGGGCCGCATCGACGGTGTTCTGAACCTGTTCGGCGAATACGGGATCGGCCTGTGCTGCCGTCAGAATGGCATTGTACTCCTCGAGGGTGATGCCCTCGGCGCTCTCGATGATGCTGTCCATTTGCTCTTGGGCCTGCATCTGCACGGCGATGCGTTCTTCATCGGTGGCTGCG